>Ga0209589_1004123_pt1 | contig 25274 bp, 16 predicted proteins | sample CowpeawhiteBW_FD_187525 | JGI IMG/M metagenome (GOLD analysis project Ga0209589, IMG submission 187525) | Root nodule microbial communities of legume samples collected from California USA - Cow pea white BW (SPAdes) (version 2) | ecosystem: Host-associated > Plants > Roots > Nodule | place: USA...
GTGTTTGCAAAAAGATAAATTATAAAATGAAAAAAAAAAACAATTTTAAAAAAAAAAATATTAAAATAAAAAAAAAAAAAAAAAAAAAACAGGTTAAAAACACTTCACGAGTTTTCTTAAATTACCATAGTAATTCTTGTGATCATGTACAATTTCATAATAGGTGGTTTGGATAATATTGTGGCTGAAATATTGAATTTGTTTTTGTTGTAACTAAATATCAACCTCAAACATTGTTTAAAGGAAAAAAAAAAAATCAATTCATGGAGTCAAGAAACTATAAATTATTGTCCCAATGTTAGTAAGCCATGGGGGTTTGTTGTCCCAAGCATAGTGCTTCTTTTCCAAAGTTGCAACAAATACACAAGGAAGGGCGACAGAGGTGCAGCGAGGAAGAAAACGTAGTGGTGACAATTGCTACAGTTTATTATAATTGAAAATGAACCCAAAATTTATACACAATATATGGCTGTGATTTATTTCATCATAACTTCAGTTTGAACTCAAATTTATCAATTTCCTATGAGTCTCTTCTGCTGATTCTGCAAGAAGATAGATAGAATACAGGGGTATCAGTTCCTTAGGAACCGAGTTTTGTAAATTTTACCCAGTTACTTAGGTAGTAAAGGGTTTAGAACAAACATGGGAAGATTGTTTATTTGAATCACCCTACGGGAATAAATAGCAAATGCATTGGGGGCGAGAAAACAATGAAACACTGGCCAGCGGCCAGTAAAAAGATTCACAGGAAGGAGTTTAATTAACAACCGGAGCAAGTTAAGGGCATGGGAGAGCAAAGAGTCCAAAGACTGACACTACTAAATGTATGACACGATCTAGCAGATAGAATAAAAAGAACCAGTGATTCACATAAGAAAAGAAAAGAAACAAAGGGAATGCATACTTTATCGGAAGAACCAAAGCGATCATTATTAACCAACATGAATCTTGACTTGGACTATATTATGGTTGATATGTCACCAGATACCTATAAAACACATGTATAGAAAAAGACTAAAAGGAAGAGAAATGGTTTATTAGGAGTATACAAACATTCTATATTAAGTTTTCAAGAACTTCATATTTTTTCCTTCCCAACATCCCTATCTTTTGAAACATGAAATGGCACTTAAAGTTGCCCTTCGTGCTGAAGGCTGCTCAGTTAAGTTCTAAACCTACAGAATAAACTTAAAGAGTATTTTATGCATGTTTATTAACATTTTGACGAACCATTATTACCCACTCAATCTGAGTTTACTATAAAGTCCAGTAGTATGCTGAAATTCAGAAACTCAGATACCTCTACTTATTATCCGGAAAAACAATGACAATTCTGTCAAATTTAACTCTTTATGGGCACGCCTTTGAGGAACCATACATAATCTACTAGATCTGAATTTGAACTGATGTTCAAGAGTTTGTTCATATTCAGACTCAAAGGTATAGTTAGCAATTCATTCCGAATGACTAAATCAAGTTACAAACAAAAGTCCTTCAGTTATTTTGGAAATAATAAATAAAGGACATTTTATCCACCAATTCAAAATTTCCTTACAACTTATTAATCTTCCCACCACAATTCATTCCCATGTTTCCCCGCAAGCATTGACAAACATCCATTGCCTAACCTAACAAAACTTCACATTCACAACCCCAACGGTAACAATTAATAATCAAAGCTAAGGAGAAAAACTACAGCTGCATAATACACTTGATTTAACGCAAAATCGCCGTCTTAAAACTACCCATCACTTCACGATAAAACCCTAACCTTTATTTGAGAGTCTTGGGAGCAGCAACAGATTCCGACGAATTATGCGTTTCCACGACTAGTTGCTGTTGCTGCTGCTGTTGTTGCTGGATGATGGTGTTCCTCTCGTATTCACGCCACTTGTTGATTGCGGTGGTGCAGATCACTGGAACGATTCGTTAAAACCGATGCAAGTAAGGAAGAAAATAGGTGTGAGAGAGAGAAAGGGAATTGGATTACCTCCGGCGCCGATGAAGAAGACGAGACGCATGAGCTTGGGGCCGGCAGGGCCGCCTACTTCTTCTCCGGTCATGTCTCTCCGCCGCCGGTGAACGCTTCCTTCCCACTTCTCCGCTTCTCTTGCAGTGGGTCACCTGTCGTAGCTCTTCAAGCTTCAACCCTTGCCTCAAATTGAAAAGCTTCACTTCTGAAAACTAAACTTAATTTTTATATTTTTTTTATACTGGTAAATAAGATATTTCGAACATTAAATATGTATACATTATTTATACAATTTTTTATATAATTAAATAGCAATAAAAATAATTTCAAATGTAACTTTGAAACAGTTATTATAAGGAATAATTTCAAATGTAAAAAGATTCGTAAAATATAAATAAAAAATCTTTGCAATTATTAGGACATTTTAATTAACCTTTATCTAGGTGAAAATAAAAAATAATTTGGATTTAATTAATTAATAATAAATAAAACGAGAAAGAGAATGTGCAATTTCATTGCATTGGATCTTTTTAGGTGGATTTATTTTAAACAATTAAAATAATCTAACTTTCCTTCATGCCATTTTATCCCATTTTATTTTGTTATTTCCATTTTATCAACCTAAACATTCTATAACATCACATTCTATTTTCACCCTTTCACCAAGTGACCAATATTAAACAGACACCTCAGTATTGGTGACATTCTGCTAGTTGTTTCCAAACGACGACGTTTACCCCCAATTCGAAACAATCGAAACAAGTTAGAATTCCTTGGCCTGTCGGATTAAGCCATAACGCCACCACAGTCGCCGGCGAACGATTCCTGGATTTTTTATCTTCATCTTAAAGTTTCGATCTTTACTTTCAAATATGGCAAAGGGAACAAGCTCAAAACTGAACATCGCAATAATTCACCCGGATCTTGGCATAGGTAAATAATCACTATTCCCGGTTGTTTTCTAATCACTCAAATTAAAACCAATATTTTTTTTCTTTTATAAAATTTCCATTAATTTGACTTTTCTAAATTAAAATTTTGGTTTCATGAAACGTTATCATGCTATTTTCTTCTCCGTAGTTGATTTCCCCTTAGTTTAACTTGCGATTGTTTTGAAGGTGGAGCTGAGAGATTGATTGTGGATGCTGCTGTTGAGCTTGCATCCCAGGGCCATAAAGTTCATGTTTTTACTGCACATCATGACAAAACTAGATGCTTTGAAGAAACTGTTGCTGGTGTGTCTCAGTGTATTTTTGTGGGCTTAATTGCACTCTTATTTGTGCCTTCTATTATCTTGACATTAATATTAGCAGAAATGTCTAATGTATCAGTGCATGAAGTGCAAAATCAGATCTGCAAAAAAGACTAAAATCGAATTTTGACTGTAGTAGGGAAAAAGTTCAAATAAGCCATTAGTGTCTCACATTTCTGTTCTTTATAAAGAAATAGCATTGCCATTGACATGGTTTTTGATTTGTGATTTTTCAGGTACCTTTCCAGTCACTGTTTATGGTTCGTTTCTTCCTCGTCATGTGTTCTACCGTCTTCATGCCTTGTGTGCATACCTTCGGTGCCTATTTGTTGCTCTCTGTGTACTTTTCATGTGGCATTCATTTGATGTTGTACTGGCAGATCAAGTCTCTGTAGTTATTCCTATCTTCAAACTCAAAAGGTCAATAAAGGTAGCCAAGAAGGAGGCAGAATAAATCATATGTGAATTGTTTTGACATCTTCAATTCTGAGTTGTTTTATTTTCTTTGGTAGGTTGTATTCTACTGTCATTTTCCGGACTTGTTACTGGCTCAACATTCAACTTTCATTAGGAGGATGTATAGAAAACCGATTGACTATGTAGAAGAAATAACGACTGGTTTAACTTTATATCCATGCTTTATTATTATTATTTTATCCTACTCTGATCATATTTTCTAGTGTACATGCTGAACCCCGCATCTTATTAGCCTTTGCTGAATTGCAGGAATGGCTGATTTGATACTTGTTAACAGCAACTTCACTGCCTCTACTTTTGCAAATACTTTTAAGTCTCTAGATGCTAAAGGAATTCGACCAGCTGTTCTATATCCAGCTGTCAATGTGGATCAGTTCAAAGAACCCAGTTCCTATAAGTAAATGACATGATTATGCATGTAGATTATTCTTACATCCAATTTTATAAACTTTATGTATATAATAGAATCATAGTCTTAATCTGCATTGTTTCTTCTGCTGTAGGCTGAATTTTCTTTCCATCAATCGCTTTGAAAGGAAGAAGAACATACAGTTAGCTATTTCAGCTTTTGCTATGCTTCACTCACCCGAAGGAAATGTTCAGCACAAAGATATTACTAATGCTTCTTTGACTATAGCTGGTGAGCCTGTTTGTTTTTACGGCTGTTTTTCTGATGATAGATGTTATGTGCATTACTAATGTCATACTGGAGTTTGGTATGGTGGTGTCTTCATTTTCAAGATATAAAATATTATTTTAAATGAAAATTATGTTGGTTTGTAGTTAAGCTTCAAAACTCTTTATTCTCTATTATTTCAAGGGATTTTGTTGTTCTGCTGAATCTTGTCAATAGTTTGTATGTATAGTGCGACATTGTGACACATCCATTTCTCTAACAGGTGTATTTATTAACCATTATGTGGTGACAGAAAGTTCATTTATTAAACCTTTAACTAGGTTGCTATTAGATGAGAGGTGGAATGCATAGTTACGACAATTGTCATATTGATTTAGACTAGGAAACTTAGGACATGTGATAATATGTTTATTTGGGTTGGTTATCACTATAAGTCACGGGCACTTCTCTCGGATAATGTATAAGAATAACATATAATATTATAGAGAAGTTTTATTTTTATTTTTTTTATTTGATATAACATGTAGTCAGTCATTATAGCACAAATTTATTTATCTGAGACTGCCAATGAAGTGGATCTGTACAATTTTTTAGCAGAAAACAATGAGCAAATATTGTTCAAAGTCATGTAATATCTGCTAATATTATGAGTATAACACTTTTTCTAAGTTGTCTAGATGTGATCCCTTGGTATTATTCGCAATTAAACATTGACCATTAAGTGCAAAGCAAAGAACCAAGTACTATGTTATGCAAGTTTAGTCTGCATCACTAAAGGGTCAATATCGAGGAACATCTTCCTTGTGTTAAGCTGATGATTTTTTATTTAGGATCTTTGAATGTTATCAGAATTTATCACCATGAGTGTTGTACATGTAAATTCATTAGTCTAAAAACTAAAATAGGGTAAAGTTTGGTTGGACTTGGAAAAAGTCGCATTAGGCCTTCTTATGGCATTCTTCTTTATTTCTAAATGTAGTTACTTGGTAAAAATGCAGAGTCTTAAGTTTGAACAAACCATACTTTGACTCATTCAATTTCACTTTGAAGCATTTGTGCACATGCAATTGTCATAACAACCCTGCTGTCATAATTTGTGCTAGGTGGCTTTGACAAACGGTTGAAGGAGAATGTAGAATACTTAGAAGAGCTTAAAGATTTAGCAGAAAAGAAAGGAGTCTCTAGTAAAATAAGATTCATCACTTCTTGCCCTACTGATGAAAGAAATGCACTTCTTTCAGAATGTCTATGCGTTCTTTACACACCAAAGGTATATAAAAGCAGGCAAATTATGATTCATTACAAGTGGTAAAAACTGAATTAAGTGAGGTTTACAGAAAGATATTTGATGCAGGATGAGCACTTTGGCATTGTCCCTCTGGAGGCAATGGCAGCTTATAAACCTGTTATTGCATGCAACAGTGGTGGCCCTGTGGAGTCAATTAAGAATGGTGTAACGGGATTCCTTTGTGATCCTACACCTCAAGAGTTTTCTTCAGCAATGGCTAAACTCATAAATGATCCTCAGGAGGCAGAGAAAATGGGCAGAGAAGCTAGGAGGCATGTTGATCAGTCATTCTCTACAAAGTCATTTGGCCAGCATCTAAATAGATACCTTGTTGACATTCATAGAGGAAAAGAGGATTGAGTTTAACATTGGACAGATTTTAGTTGGATTAGTTCACTTTCTGCAGAAATTGAATCACAGAGATGATGACATGTTCAATATTCTGCGGTTTGTTTGCACTGTTATATTTTTGACAGTATAAAGATACTTCAAAGTTTATAGAGAATTTTCTTGTGCAAATATAAAAGATTCTTTCACTCATGTTAACTAATCTAGTTCGTGTTCTATAAACATCTTGAATCATACATAGTTAGGTGTATTGTGAAATGAACATTATGAATCTAAACTATATCATTAGTACTAATATACATCATTAAATTTTTTGATATTTTTAGATGTCTTTCAAAATAATTCTTTCATCATATTCACACTACTCATCAAGGTGGTTAGCTTTCTTCGACAAAACCTTTTATAATGCTAGCACTTAATGTTAAAAACATTATCTCCATCATTCTTGGTAACATAATAACTCTCATCACTTAACAACTTAACTAACGTCATGCTTTACACAAACTACCTATTTATACAAAATAATTATAACAAGCTTTCCATGAATCATGCTACATGTCACACAACAGACATGAGATATGACCTACATGTTTAATGCATAAGACAATAACATATATACAATATGATCTTCCACCAAAAGAATGCACAATATGACCTTTCTCTAGATGGGTGTATTATACAACATTTCACTAAATGAGTCTATCAGATGATATCTTTCCAAACGATTGTATTACACAATATTTCACTAGATGACCCATAAAAAAGAAATACTTAATTATTGATTTAGTCCTTCAATTTGTTGTTTTAGTTTATTTTGGTCTCCTTATTTTTTTTTTTATTCAATTTAGTTCTTCCATTTTTTTTAAAAGGTTCAGTTTAGTTTCCTTATTATTTCTTTATTCAATTTAGTCATCATTTTTTTAAACAATCTAATTTTGTCCTCTTCAATTTGATACCACATTAGTAATTAAGTTTAATTACAACTTATATAAACATGTTAAAATAAATTTTCATTAGTTATACATCAAAACACTTCACCTAAATGTAAAAAAATTGAATATTTAGGTGAGGCGTAAAAATTAAATAATTTGAGTATTTAGGTGGTATGATTTGATATATAAATTATGAAAAATTATTTTAATATATATATATATATATATATATATATATATATAAAAGTTATAATTAATAATTTGGTATCAAATTGAAAAAAACAAAATTGAATCGTTTAAAATAACAACTAAATTGAATAAAAAATAATAAAGAGACAGAATCGAACATTTTTGAAAATTTGGACTAAATTGAACAAAAGAATAATAAGAGGACAAAACAAACTAAAATAACAAATTAAAGGACTAAATCAATAATTACGTCAAAAATAAACAACTATATATTATTATTTTATGACCTTGTGTTATTAAAATATTTAAAAAACAAAAGTTATTGTGAACGTGTTAGACATAAACAATATGATAGTTGTTTTGTCAATATTATTAAGTTTTATCATTACATATTTATTTAAATGCTATGTTATTTTAAAATTAAGAATATTATTAATTAACGTTTTAGTAAAAACTTTATTTTTAAAAAGATAGTCAAAATTTAATTAATTACATTTACTTATATATTATAATCAAAATTCAAATAATAATGAGTTATTTGAAGTATTTTAAAAATTCTTTTACTGAACTAAAATTAGATACAAATTATTTAACGCATATACCATTGTAAAACTCGCATTTTATATCATTTTAAACAAAAGAGTCTCTCATAAAAACTGTTTAGAATTGTCTTATTACTTAGATTCCTATGTTGTTGATTTTTTGTTATAGCTTTTTCGAAGAATTTAATTTTCATGTCATGTCTAGTTATTAATTTGAAGTTAAGTTTCTAAGATTCAATGAGAATTACAGTTATATATATATATATATATATATATATATATATTCCTACATAAACAATAATAGAACATCAGGACACACAAATCATATCTTAACCCAATCATTGACTTTTCATGGTTACTCCTCGGTTTGGATGCATCTTCTTCTAATGTTGACGGATTGGACCCTTAGGGGGTTATCTGCGGAAAAAACTCTGACGATCAAGTCAGCAAAGGCTCTCAAAGGTCAAATCACATATTAGTGAGTTAATGAAAGCGTACCTTTAATTTGTTGGGGTCCACATGTACTTATAGAGATATTAACTATGTTTTACCTCCTTTATAGGTTGGGCCCCTCCTTATTGCGTTGGACTAATGTTCAGGCTTTGACTGAACCTGGGCCAAGCCCAAGTCCCATGCTTGTGATCTGACACTAGAAGTTCCACTGTAATTTCCTAAGTTTGGGGTTGACGACTTTTACTTATGCGTTATTCTTTTGAGTAGGCGACCTTAGCCGTTATGTTTGTTGTAGACATGTCAAAGTGAGCTAATCCGGCTCACACGGGTTGGCTCACCATGAGCCGGGTTGAAAATGAGTGAACCCAACCCGATTCATTTTATTGTGAACCAAAAATTTTACAACCCTGTTCAACCCACTACGGGTTGGTGGGTTAAGTGGGTTGGTTCACCAATTCACATAAAAAATTATTTATGTAGTTATTTTTAAGTATTCATATATTTAAATAATTATTTAAGCAATCCATGAGATGACAATCACAGTAAAATCAATAACCAATGTCTTCATCATGCTCACCACCAACATATGATGAATTATTTCCAAGAAAGTGTCTATATAGTCCAAGAAAACATGACTAATATTACATAATTTTTGTCATGATAATTTAGAAAAAAAAATTATAAGACAGTTGATTGAGTAATTTACTATAAAAATTATAGTTAAAGATTAAAGCATCGACGTATATAACTTGACAAAAAAATTAATTAAACATTCAAACTATTCAAATACTATTGAGCAACATTCTAGCATTTAACAATATGAAATTGTGAACCTATATAATTAAAGGTAGTAAATAATTATTAAAAAAAAATTAAAAGTGTAAAAAAATGTTAGTGGGTTAAGTGAGTCAACCCACTATCAACCCGACTCAAATTTGTTTAACCCGTGGGTTAAGTGAGTCGGGTTAAATTCAACCCACTTTTAAAAAAATTGAATTTTTCTTAACCCAACCTGACTCAAACCTGTTGTGAGTCAGGTTAGCTCACGAGTTGAAACCCATTTTGACATCTCTAGTGTGTTATTATCTTGTTCAGTTAACTAATTGTCTATTCTTTTTATGATAGGACTAGTTGTAGGCAGTTCAGACCGGGTAGTTAGCCATATCAATTCTGACCGCCTAGGTATAGTACATCAGTCCCCCAACCTTTGGAAGGTTATATGTTGCAAGCTTGAACTGGGTAGTTAACCATATCTGTATTGGCAGCCTAGGTACTATACATCATTCCCCCAGCATTTGGCGGGATAGGTAACGTCAAAGGTTGTTGTGTTTGTTCTAGTGGTTCTTGCAAGAAAAAAATGTTCCTTTCTTGGTATTCCTTGGGGTATAGTAGTCCCCCAGTCTTGAGAAGTGGAAACGTCGTTAAGACTCTGTGAAAAGTGATAGTTGAAGAGACGCTAGTTGTCAGGGATCTCATCAGAAGGGTTTTCGCAGTTAACTTTTATTTGTGATGTTTCGCATTCATAACGTTTAGGCGAGAAAAAATTGATTGATGCATAGATGTTCTTATAAATAGCGGTTGAGAATAAGATTTGTTTATTCTGCTTCATTTGCTCAGATCTGAGAAAAGTGCCTCACTGACCTTTGTTACTTGTTCGATATATTCCTTATTTTTGTCGCCATCTTTAAAATAATAAAAAAAGGTATGTCTAGTGATAACGATAGTATGTCTTCATCTGATTCGAATAGTGGGAGTAGAAGGTCAAGGGATGAGGGTGTGGCCAACTTGCCGATGAGGAGGGGATTCCAATGGAGGTTACTGTCGAAACTAGAGAGGATCCGGCGAAGGAGATAGCCGAGAGCAACTTGCCAGCAAAAGTCAGATATGAATGGGTAGTTGCTGACGTGCGAACCCATTATTCTCTTTTCAGATGGTCTCGCATACTGAATGCATGGTTGAACTGCGTACTTGTCCTCGAGAGGGGTACCCGGCGAAGCACAATATCTTTGGAAAGAGTGAGCGTCGTTGAGTGCGTTTGTCACAGCCAAGAGGGGGCCAAGGAAGGATTCTTCTACATGTACATGTGCCATTTTTCCCAACTACATATGCAGGTGCCCTTTGACGACTTCACGATGGGGGTACTTCGCTTACAGAATGTAAGACCCGCGAAATTTAATTAATTAATTAATTAATTAATAAATTTGGGTAGTGGAAGTCTTTATGGCATTAAATGTTGATTTCTATGACATGGAATAGTACTAGCTCAAATGGTTGAGAGTACTTGACTATTGTGAGAAAACTTGGATACAAGTCCTATGTATGCCATATGTATGCCACTTGTTTGTTATTTTAATTACGTATTTGTTTTAAAGGGTTAAATATGTTTTTGGTCTCTCAAATTTCAGTGAAATTTGGAATTAGTCCCTCTTCAAAATTTTATACCATTTAGTCCTTCATTTTTAAATATGCGTGCATTTAGTCCTTTTAACCAAATTTTGTTAAGTTGATCTGACGTTTCAAGCGCATTTCATTATAGTATTTGAATTGTTTATACCGTTTGACACATTTTTGCTTCAATGATAACTCAAATATTATCATAAAATGTATTTAAAATGTCAAATAAACTTAACAAAAATTGGTAAGAAGAACTAAATCCACGCATTTCTAAAGATGAAGGACTAAATTGGTATAAAGTTTCGAAGAGGGACTAATTCCAAAATTCACTAAAACTTGAAGGACCAAAAACATATTTAACCCTTGTTTTAAATAATATGTTGGTTGTGGTGCGTGATATTATATTCATAAATGAGTAAGAATTATCACGAAACATGAATTGGTTGAATGGTTATGCATTGATTTGACATTGGCATGGTTATGGGTTCAAACCTTGGTAGATCTAAATTAAGCTTTCGTTTTGCTAAACTTATTTTTGGCAAGGATGAGAAGGGCTGGGAACCCTAACAGCCACGTGAAGGCAGCCAAAGAGGCTAGAAAAACAACCAATAATGGACCTTGAATGACAATTACACTCATTTTAATGCCATTTTCGTTTTAGGGTCATTAACCTTCATTAACACATAATTAAGTGACCAATTAAGGAACAAAGAGAGTTTTGAGTCTGCCATTATTGAGTATTGTGAGGAGTGAGAGTTCAGAGGAAAAACGTGAGGATTGAGTGAAGCAAAGAAATTGAATTGGGAGAAAGCCAAAGGGAGGCCATTGGTGATCAAGGAGGAACTCTCAAAATTTCTAATTCTAAGCAAAGGAATCCAGGTTAGGGGAGCTGGACTTCGTTAATTGTATGCTTTAGATTAAATTGCATGATGTATAGCATTTTTATGCATGATTCCTTTTCTGTGCACATTAATTTTTTGGTTTTCTGGAATTTTTCCAGAAATCGCCTGGCGGGTGAAGAACTACCGCCAGGCAACTCATCCCCCTGTGTTGAAAACTGGATTCCCGAAAGGAACCACCTGGCAGCAGGAACCAAGCCGCCAGGCGACACATGTGCTACAACCCAGTTTGCTGGGTTTTTCTTGAATGGCTTGGTGGTGATGAACACCCACCAGGCGACGCGAGTTGGGGTGCGTATGATAGTCGCAGCGCCAACATCTGGGCAGGTATCCACTAACTCAGTTTGTGTTGGATGTCCTATGGAAGTGGCAGGTCGCAGGTTCAAGGTGAATCTCATTTGCTTGTCGATAGAGGGTCTAGACGTGTTTCTAGGGATGTACTGGTTGTCCAACAACCATATTGTTATCGATTGTGAATGGCACAGAGTAGTGTTTCCAAATACAGAAGGACTGAAGGTGATATCGTCTAACCAGGCGATGAAGGAGATAGAAGCTGGAGCTACTTGTTTTATGATAGTGGCTCAAGCAGAAAAGAAGAGCATGGTTGAACAAATTAGCATAATTCCAGTGGTTGATGAATATGCAAATGTGTTCCCAGATGAAATTCTGGAATTGCCGCCAAGTAGGGATGTTGATTTCACTATTGATCTCGTCCCTAGAGGTGGCCTAGTATCGATGGCATCGTACTGGATGGCATCGATAGAGTTAGCTGAGCTAAAAAAGCATATTGAGGATCTGCTTGAGAAGAAGTTTATCCGGTCGAGTGCATCACCGTGGGGAGCACCTGTGTTATTGGAGAAGAAGAAGGATGGCAGCTCCAAATTGTGTGTTGATTACTGTCAGTTAAACAAGTTGACTATCAAGAATAAGTATCCACTGCCGAGGATCATCGACTTGTTAGATCAACTAAGGGGAGTAGTGGTGTTCTCTAAGATTGACTTGAGGTCTGGATATCATCAGATCTTAGTCAAGCCAGAGGATGTGCAGAAGACAACTTTCAGATCACGCTATGGACACTACTAGTATGTGGTGATGTCGTTCGTGGTGACAAATGTTCCTACAATCTTCATAGACTACATGAGCAGGATCTTCAGGCCTTATCTGAACTAGTTCGTCGTGGTGTTTATCGATGATATTCTTATTTACTCCACAAATAAGGAAGAACACGCAGATCACTTGAGGGTGGTGTTAACTGTCCTTAGAGAGCATCAATTGTATGGGAAGCTGTGGAAATGTGAGTTATGGTTAGAGGAGGTGAAATTCTTGGGTCATGTAATCTCAGCCCAAGGAATCGTAGTGGACCCGGCGAAGATTGAGACGGTGGTGAAGTGGGAGAGGCCACAAACAGTTACCGAGGTGAGGAGTTTCCTGGGTTTAGCTAGCTATTATCGACAGTTTGTGGAAGGATTCTCCAATATGGTGCAGCCACTGACACAATTCACTAGAAAGGATAAGCCTTTCTCTTGGACAGATGAGTACGAATCCTGTTTCGAGGATATGAAGAAAAGGTTGACAACTGCACCTATATTAGAAATTCCAGACACAACCAAGACATTTGAGGTATATTGTGACGCTTCATACCAGGGTTTGGGTTGTGTGTTGATGTAGGACAAAAGGCCAATGGCCTATGCGTCGAGATAGTTGAAGGTACATTAGAAGAATTATCCAACGCATGACTTGGAGTTAGTTGTAGTGGTATTTGCTCTCAAGACTTGGAGGCATTACCTATATGGCTCTCAGTTCCAAGTCTTCGGTGATCATAAGAGTTTGAAGTACTTATTTGATCAGAAAGAGCTTAACATGCGACAAAGGAGGTGGATGAAATACCTCAAAGACTACGACTTTGAATTGTTGTACCATCCAGGTAAAGCTAATGTTGTCGCAGACGCTCTGAGCAGAAAAAGAGTGCACATGTCTGCTATGATGATGAAGGAGCTGGAACTAATAAAGAAATTACGGGATATGAATTTGAGACTAAATATGGGTGCAGGTTGCATAGGTTGTAGTATGTTAAGAATCACCAATGAGTTTCTAGACGAGATTCGGGGAGAATAGGGTAATGACCAGGAGCTGCAAGAAATCATTGGATGGTTGGGCACCATGGATTCTGGCCGGGTTGGGTTGAAAAAAAATGAAAAATTTTGGTACGGGTCAAAATTGAACCTGACTCACTAAGAACACGACTCACCCGGGTTCAACTCGTGGTGAGCAGAGTTGGCTCACTAACCCTCCAGTGAATTCTAAATAATATTAAATTAAATTATTGAAAACCTAAAACCCTAAAATAAATGCACTTCTCTCTAATTCTTGCTGCCTGGTTCGAACAAACAGTCGCATTTGTTCCTCTCGTCTTCTTCATATTTGCTCCTAGGCTTCATAGTTTATTCCTCCTTCGATCGTGACCGTGGTTCGTCACTTGCTTTCTTTTCAACAGGGTCCTTACCTGCTTCGCTGACTTCACTAATTTGACATTGTTGCTCCTCCAAGACTGCTCGTTCACAACCCGATTTGTTTCCATTACTGAGTATTTATGAATTGCTTTTGCTTTGTTCGACTCATGTGTTGCTACATTTTTTTATGGTATTGTTAATTCTATTTTGTGTGCATTGTGACCTGCTTGATTTTTCTCAACATGTGGTTATTTATTAAAATAGTTTATGTTTGTGGTGATTACAGAACAAAATGAATTCTGAAACAGTAGATGATCAATGTATTAATGATAATTTGCATGACTCTTTGCCACCATCTATAGAAGAGATTGAAAATGAGGGTAAGGATTTTGATAGAGAAAGTAAGAGACCTAGGGGAACTACTTCTAAGGTTTGGGACCATTTTACAAAAATTTGTGTAAAAAATGGTAAAGAAAGGGCCAAATGCAAGTCATGTGGTGTAAAGTATGTTACTGGTGGTACAAAAATAGGGACCTTAACAATGTTGCATCATTTATCAAAGTGTGTGGTCCTAAAGAAATTAAAAGACAATGATGTTGGAAAAATGATAACCAAATATTGTTCTTCCATTCTTCCAGAGAATGAGACACTCATTTTAACTCAAAATTGGTTGCATGGTTTTGAACTAACAGGTAACATTATTGTCTGTATTTTGAAATTAATTTAATTATTTATTACTTAGACTATGAATATTATTAGCTAACATTTTTTTTCTTGTAGATGGGGATAAAGAAGATGCTTCAAGAGATGAAAATGAAGTAGATTTATCAATTCAAGACTCTAATATTATAGTTGGATAGGTGACAAGAATGATTTAATGTTAGATAGTAATTTGTATTTTTGTGATCTTTGTTTGTATTTAAAGTTGAACATTATTTTGGATGTAATGAAGTTTATTTAGATTTCAATTAATTTGAACTATAATATAGTTTTTTTGGATTATAGAGAAAAATTGTATTTTTTTTAATTAAGTGAGCTAGCGAGCAAACCCGTTTAACCCACCAACCCATCATACCACTGCCACATTGTATATCTAGGTCATATGTTTTTCAAGTGTCAGGATAAATAGACAATAACAGAGCAATGGAAAGCAAAAAAAAAAGTATCGTTGTCAATGGCAAAGCGAGCATGATAAAGGATATCATATTCTTGCTAAGAGAAAAGAGAAGGTAAGAAGAAAGGTTAACACACTTATTTGAGATGAAGATATATGTCATTGCATAAAGGAAGTAATATGCGGATGTGAAATAAGATAAGAAAATTATTTTTCCTTCATTATATTAACAAAGACTCATAAAAGCATATGCAGTATAAAAAAAATTCAAAAAATAAAATAAAAAGGAAAGAGAGAATAGAATAGAATAGAATATTTTATGATTTGCTGAAATTTCCTCATCGAGTGTGGAATTATGAGCCTCTCAAATAGTAATCTATCGAAAGACGTGAATGAAAGAAATGAGTAGTTTGATTGATATTTGATAAGAGAATAAATGAGAACAATAATAAAAACCTCTAAAGCGATCTAAGAAAAATGTCTGACTTTAGAGAAGGTGGGGCGAATGCTCTAAGTTTGCAAAAGAGAGTGTGCATTTTGTTTTATTCATCGTATGATGCAGGTATAAACAAAAACCTTATCAAATTTGAAATTTTAAAACCCTAGTTCCAAAATCACCACAAAGAAAGAGGGTTTGACGATGAAGGGGTATGGCTCTTGAATCACTGAATTGCATTTTGAAAATTAAGTTTCTCATTTTAAAAATGTTAAAAAAGTCATTAAATGTTTACCAATTATAGTAACCAACCCATCTATGAGTGAGATTGTTTATGCAAAATAGGCACAATGAACAATGAATTAAGATAGCGAATGCAAGACTTTATATATTGAATGGATGATGGGTAAAGATGAATATATAGAGATCTTTGAATGATATTCTTGGCACTAAGAATACACTAATCCATTGATTTTAAATTTGAATTTTCTTTTCCAAAATCTACACGATTTATCATTCTTGGTCAACAATTTTGCTGTAAAAATGACAAAAAGCAAGCACGCCAACCATAAACAATAAAAAGAGCGCAATGCAGACTTTAGAGTAATTTCTTCAAAATGGAAAACATGCAGAAGCCTACATTATCATGTGTTACATACAGAGATATATACTGAAGTAAAGGAAAGCATTTGTGTTATGCCATGAGAATAAAAAGGTGTATATGTAGACCTTTAATAAAAGCAGCTCACATTTCTTTGGCTATTACTTTTTATTTCAAAAATCTTTTCCATAACACGTGTGATAACCATTTGTTGCCAAATGTCAAATTTTAAGGTGTGTATAACGTGCGCACAATGCCACGTGTCAAAAAGATATAATGTCAAATGTGACAGTTTAAAGTATGTTAAAACTTTCTAAATTTAGTTAAAGGTTTATCTTTTGTTTTTCTGTTTAATTGATGTTTAAAATGTTACTATTTGACATGGTTTGAAGTCTATCATAGTAATTCATTAGTGTATTTTAAAGTCAATAAACACAACATAGAGAAAATAGAATAAAAAAATAAACAAAACATTATTATATTATAATTCAATATATATATATATATATATATAAGTAAATATTATTTTATTTAGTGGAGTTGGATAAAAAAAGGTTACTTATATGTTTTATCATTACTTATAAACTAAAAGAAAGAGAAGCAATAATACATAAACATCCAGAATATATATAATCTTATTAAATTACCAGTCATTTGGAAGGAACAACTTCCCACTGTGAATCCTCACATCAAGGATCTTTCTATATGTATTGAACAAATGTGGTCTTGTTTTCTATGGACTACAATACGTGTATTGATTCGTACCAGTATCTAACTTAATTATGGTAGCATCAAGTATTGTTTCCTTTCTATTTTAACCAAAAAGGGGTATCAATATTTGTTAACTTTTCTTTAGTTAAGTAGACCATGTCAACCTCTTTATCAACTATACATTTTCTTGTTAGCATAGGCTTACCTTTTAGGTTCATTTACTTGTGGCTTCTAAGGTTAGCCTTGTGTGTATTATATAACACACCTCTTGTAACATTTTCAAGACAATCAATAATACATAATCTCCTTCTTCATATGTTCTTTGTGATTCTAGTAGTAGCTCCTCTTTCACAAATTTTCAGGCGTTTCACTAGGTTTCGTTAGTTTTCTACTGATTTCATTTCTCCCAATCGAAATTTCCTTTTTGCTTTGAGACGTTTTTGGAGGTTCTGCACCATGTTCTTTATGCCATTTTTGGATATTTGTAGCTCCTCTTTCACAAATTTTCAAGCATTTCACTAAGTTTTGTTAGTTCTCTGCAAATTTCGTTTCTCTTTATTGCAATTTCATTTTCTACTTTAAGGCATTGTTAGAGGTTTTGTACCATGTTCTTAATGCTATTTTATGGTACTTACAATCCTCTAATATTAGGTTTATATTATGTTTTGTTTGTTGCTTCCGTTGTGTGGTTCACATTTCTGTTTTGTATTTGATATGTTATTTGTTATGACGACTCATAAACATGATTCTCTTGAGTTTATTAGTGTGCAATTAGATGGTAAAAATTATTCCTAGTGGCTTACGTTATGAAAAGATTTCTTCGTGGAAAGTCCATGTAGGAATATGTTTCAGGTGTTTAGGTAAAATCGAAGTGACACCAAAGTCAATAATTATACTACTACTTTAGATGTATGGGAAATTGATAACTCTAACATTATTACTTAGGTCAATAATTCTTTCAGACACTCGATTGGTGATCAATTGAAAAATATGATCCTATAAAGGAGGTATTAGATTATTTATCTTGATTGTATGCATAGTCTAATTTTTTCAAACAATATCAACTTGAGACAGATATTTGTGCACTGAAGCAAAATGGCATGAGCATTCAGGACTTTTATTCTGCCATGACAACCTTATGGGATCAACTTGCCTTGACTAAGTCTACAAAAATTGAGTGATTTTGTACTACATATTACTTGTAGGGAATCACAACATTTGGTTCAATTTCTAATGACCTTGCGTAGTGATTTTGAAAGTTTGTGTAGTTCAATTTTGCATCGTAGCCATTTACCTTTTGTTGATGATGTTGTTAATGAATTATTAGTAGATGAAATTAGACTTTAGACTCATAATAATTATAAGACCCATCCTTCTTTTGCTCCATCTATTTTTGTTTAAGCAGGTGTTATATTGGAACTCAACAAAAACAACATGCTGGTAAAGTTACTTTTGATAAGTGCTCTTACTACAAATAGAAGAATCATTGGAAACCTCAGTGTCCTTTGATGTTAAACAAAGCTAGACCTCAACAACAATTTCCACAATAGTATCATACACAACAACAAAAGTCTTGCCCTCCTAAAAAATATTGTCTTCCTCAACAACAACAACAACAACAATTTCGCTTACAATCGTAGTTTCACCCGGCTCAGTCAAATGATGATAATGTTGCACCATCTTTGCATCAATCTATGCTCGATGAATTCCAAAAATTCATTGCTTCCCAATCGCAAGCCAACATAGTCTTGCAATCTTAAGGTACATAATCACCAAATATATCTCTTGACAAATGAATCACTAATTTATGTGTCACTAATCATACGTCACATCATTTGCCTTCTTTTGTTTCATTATCACCTAACTCATCGATGCCAATTGCAACTGCTAATGGTGATTCAGTTCCATTATCTAGTATTGGTACCATTGTCATACCATCTTTATCTCTGTCTAATGTTCAATACATACTTGGTCTTGCTATGAATCTTGTTTTTGTTGAAAAAAATCTAAGATTCTGGATATAATGTGTATTTCTCTCCATTTGATTGTTTGATACAGGACCGCACATCTCAGAAGGTGATTGAGATAGGTAGTAGGCAAGATGGAATCTGTGTCTTGAATTAATTCAAGGAGTCAATAGTTGCAACCTCTAGTGTAGATTTATCTTTGTTTCGTTTGTCTTCTTCTTCTTTAGCTTTTTATTTGTGGCATTCTTGTTTGGGTCATGTTTATGCATCTCGTTTGAAGTTTTTAGCGTCTACTAAAGTATTTGTTACTTTAGACAGTCATGATATTTTTTATTGTAATTGTTGTAAATTGGCAAAATTTTCTACTTTACCTTTTAATAAAACTATTTCCTCTTTTGTTACTCCTTTTTGATCTTGTGCATTCTGATGTGTGTGGACCTTCACTTATATCCACCAAAGGAGATTCTAGATATTATGTCTCTTTTATTGATGGTTTTACTCGCTTCACTTAGATCTATCATATAAAACGTCAGTCTGATTATCTCATGCTTTTCAAAAAATTTAATGTTCTTTTAAAGACCTAACACTTTCCTACCATAAAAACCTTTCATTGTGTCTTGGGGAATGAATACACTTCTAATGATTTTACCACTTTACTTTCCTCCAATAGAACTATACATCAGACCTCTTGCACCAATACTTCTCAACAAAATGGTGTTACTGAAAGAAAACATCGTCATCTTTTTAAGACTGCAAGATCATTCTTGTTATCTATTAATGTTCCAAGGGTCTATTGGGGGAAGCTATACTTACAACAACTTATGGTGTGAATTGGATCCCGACTTCATATTATTCTTGCTTGTCTCCTTTTGAAAAATTGTATGGTCATGCACTTGACTACTCTAATTTATGTGTATTTGGGTGTACATGTTTTGTTCCAAAACCACATGTTGGACGCACTAAATTATTATCTAAGTTTGCATTGTGTGTCTTTTTGGGATATGATTTTGGTTAAAATGGATATCGCTGCTTTGATCTAGTTAGTAAAAAATTGTATGTCCCACGTCATGTGTTTTTGAAACATATTTCATTCTTTTCTATTCCAAAACTCACATTATTTGACTACATTTGATGTCATTAAACTTTATCCTTTCTAAATTGATGACACTACACTTGTTTCCGTACAACTCAGAACCTGTTTTAGAATCAATTATTGGCAACGCATTAAAAGGTTGTACCTATTGATCCCTCTATTATGTCTACTTAATCATCTCCTGAGGTTACAGTTCCTTTGCCACCTATCCGACCCAACCATAATCGTAAGTCTACTCAACTACCAGATTTTTATTCTTCTTATTTTGGTTCATTTGTTTCTTTTATTGCCTTTATTCATCATCTTCATCTTATAAAGAGGTTGTTTGTAATCCACATCAGACTCTTACATGGGATCTAGTTCCATTGCCACAAGGAAAACGTCCTATTGGATCCCATTAGGTATACAAAATCAAGACAAAATCATATGGCTCAGTTGAAAGGTATAAAGCTAGACTTGATGCTAAAGAATTTACCTAAGAGTATAGCATGGATTATGAGGAAACCTTTGCTCATGTGGCAAAGATAAGTATTGTTTGTACTTTGATTGTTATTTTTCAATGGAAGATTTATAAAATGGATGTAAAGAATGTATTGGGGATCTACATGACTCCACCACTAGGTCTTTCTAACAAATCTAGTGAAGTTTGCAAACTTCAAAAGGCCCTTTATGGTCTTAAACAAGCACCTTATGTTTGGTTTCAGAAGTTTTCTGCAATAATTGTTTCTTTTGGTTTTTTTGCTAGTCATCATGATTTTGCTATATTTGTTAGAAAAACCAATGTGGGACGTATTTTGATATCCTTATATGTTGATGATATGATTATTACTGCTGATGATATTTATGGAATTGCATCTTTAAAAATTGCATTATCTCATTGTTTCACTCTAAAAGATTTGAGTGTACTGCATTACTTTTGGGGTATTGAGGTTGTTTCTTCTTCCAAAGGTTATCTTTTGTTGACCTATTTGAACATGCTCGACTTATTGACAACAAGATTGTTGATACTCCACTTGAGATAAGTGCATGATATACCCATTGGATGGTGTTCCTTTTATTGATTCTACATTATATTGAACTATTGTTGGGAGTTTTGGTTTATCTTACTATGACTCATCCAGATATTGCACATGTTATTAGTTTGTTTGTTTGTTTAAGCTCTAACAACAGTTCATTAGGTTGTTGTTCTTCGTATTCTTAAGTATCAGGCATTCAATTTCAGTCTCTCTTACTTACTTTTATGGCGTCTTTAAACTTGCATGCCTATTGTTATATGAATTGAATTGGTGATCCTAATAATCGAAAATCATGGTCTATTTTTCTTAATGATTCACTTATATAATGGAAGAGTAAGAAACAAGATTACATCTCGATCATCCATAAAAGCATCACATCATGACTTTAACTGCCTATAAGATTATTTGGCACATTAATTAATTACAAATATAGGTGTCTATTTGAAAGATCTTATATTTCTACATTGTGACAATAAAAATATTATTCATATGACTCGCAATTTTGTTTTCCATGAACAAACCAACCATATTAAACAGATTTTATTTACTCATCATCATTTTCAACTTGACACTATATCTTTACAATTGTTCGTTCAACTCTACAAATTATAAATACATTAACCAAGACACACTCCATTTTACGCTTTCATTTTTATCTAACAAAACTTTCAAGGTAGTTAACCATAACATTGTGAATTTCAAAAAAATGTTAACAAAGACACATGTTTTAAACCCTTTTACATACGGCTTATAAAATACACTTTGAGAATATTATTCACACATTAATAATACACAAACCCTTTTATTTTATTTTTTGCCAAAAGAAAAATCATAGCCAGTGAGCCTAAGTTAGTTTGGCCCTCGAGCTTCTTCTCACTCCTTGATGCAAAGGTTCGATCTGCTTTACGTGTGTCCCTTCAAAAATCTTCAGATGTACATCATTTGCCCCTATTTTTATGGAATCTCTTACATAGGCCTAGCACGGCCTTGGCGTGCAAACGCTACCATGCTAAGACTTTCAATTTTTGGATTGTAATTACCATATGGTTGAAAAAAGGAATGTTATTCGATTACATTAGGAAAAATGGTAGTTTTAGGTGGAACTTCTAATATGATATTAACTATTGAAGAAGAATCCAATTATTAAATAAATAACGGCGTCCTCAGTAGACACATAGTTTTAAAACCGATGTGTAGATGGTATAGCGAAAACAGTTCAGAAATATAATGGTACAATATCACATTAAAAAAACTTCAACTTCACATTAATAGTCATCACCCCTTGATATAACTTCTTTGCATGTAGGTCGGAGTAAGATTGTATGTTCGAATTGTGATACATAACTTCCTTTCACATCACACAGAGGAGGATACGGCTGCATAAAAAAACAGAAATTTACTACTTCACGAAAATAATTCCAACGTTAGAATTAGGAAAACAACGACATCCAAAATCAAAAAGACATGTTGCATCAAAGAAAAGACATGTTGGTGCCGAGTATATTATCAAACATGTTCAGCAAGAACACTTGCGATTGACAACACTTTTGTTAGACACAAGTCAATCTGTCTACCATTTAAAAATTCAGCATCCAACTAGTTTGTTTAAGATTTTTTGTTCCAAAAATGTGAATAGAAATGATGCTCATACTAGTATTAGTATTACATGTTATAGACACGAACACATATCAGTGTTCATGCTTCATGGTAAACATAAAGGATAAACTAGATATATAGTCCTTAAGAAACATGAACATGAAGTCAGGGATACTGGATAATAATGTTTTGACAAGCATAAATACTTTCATTAACATGCAGTTATGTTATCCAAAACTTCATGTCTACATTGAAATGCAACCTGAAGAATTTTTTTGGGTGTTAATATTGCATCAGAACTAACGTCAAATCAATCATAATTTTCAAATTACCAACAATGTACACTTTCGGGCTGCAGTTCAGAGTTACCAAAATATCCCTCAGACACCTATTACTTCTCATTGAAGCCACTAAAATATGCATTAAATTTTTAGAAAGTTGCAAAATTATTTATATCTACAAAATGTCATGGTGTTAACAGCTACAGAATCATACCTGAACAATGCCAGAGTCACACAAATTCTTCAATGCCATTAAGTATTTAGTCTCCCCAAGGCGATCTAAATACCGTCTACAAAAGGCCAAAGTAGAGAAGTTCTTGTTAATAGTTGCTAACAGTTGTTTTGCTCTAGGCAATCTCAGTGGGATATGACCAACATCAAAATTTTTCATGTAGTGGCTGCATTCCAGGTCTTCTCGTACATATCCTTTTCCTGAGCATAACCATAACATACATAACATTTAAAGACCACTTACGGCCAGAATTGTTCGAAGAGAGTACAATAATCTAACACTCAAAGAAACCACAATACCCGTTGATGCGAAGGTTTCAATAGCAAAAAATTCACCCTCTTCCATCTTTGTCTGCTCCCCGCCTTTCACAATGGGAACAGATTTTCCAGCATGGATTTGGTAGGGACCAATGCTATGTCCATTCAAATTCCGTATACTCTTCACTGCAATAACATTCCAATTGCATATATATCACTTTTTATACGATAACACAATACTGGTATTATTATACTATAGAAATATGCAGACAAATCTAATAAATTATATGATTGTGGGAAAATTCATCATTTAGTCATTTTCAAAACTTTTGACCCATTAATAAACTAAGGCATCAATGGTTATGAATGAAAGTTAACAATATTGTTTCCAACACTTTAGTCAGTTGGGTGCTCTGTTAGCACAAATACTGACAATGACACGGATACTCTGACACATGTAATTTCCAAAATATAGGATATGGAGACACGGATATATATATATATATATATATATATATATATATATATATATATATATATATATATATATCATTATGAATTTTTTAAATTATCAACCAATATTTATGTATTCAAAATCATTTATAAACAAGGTTATTCCAAAATAATAATTTAAACATATTATCACCAAATATAAAAATGAATTTAATCCATCTAACTTCCAAAAAGTGAAAAGAATATATAATCCATCTAAATTCCATTGGTAAAGTAATAACAATAGAAATTTTAGGATGAGAAATGGAAGAAAATAAATAAGCATTACCAAAAATGTGATCGAAAGCACTTGAAAGATGCAAGGTTTTGACAACCTAGTGAAAGATTGTGCTTGGCTGTCGGACTTCGAACTAAGATTCTTGATATGCTTCATTAGAAAAATGTGGTTCAACCTTATTAGATTGGAAGATGTTTGTTGTCTTGCTAGGAAAATCATATAAGGAGAAACATTTATTGAGTGTCACTAATTCTCTTACAAAAGGAACACAGGATGTTTGAATCCACTTTGGGAAAAGGAAGAATTCATCAACAATTAGAATTATAGCAACAATCTACAGTCCAAAGCCAATGCCAATTATTAAAAATGGCATATAGTTGTGGCGGAAGAGGAAGAGAGCGGAGATAGGAGCCTCTCAACTAAAGCCTTGTGGAGCAGATGTGGAGATGTTCTGGGATCACCAGACATTCATGGGCTTAATAAACTCTAAGAGACTAGATAGTTTACTAAGACCATCTACCAAATATGAGAGAAACTACTATATCAAATAATAATGAAATCTTAATATATTATACTTCCATTTCTACAATTCAATGCATGCAATGAGAAAGATATGATCGAAATAAAAAGGCGATAAAATATAAGCACAAACATCATTACAAGCATCTACCTGGATACACCTTTCCGTTAATCTCAACCTCATAAGATTCCATCACCTCTTGAATAGCAGCACCAATGTCACAAAGGCGGACATCGATTCCAGCTTCCTAGATGGCAACCATAGCATTCAAAGGAACCACTAAACTACATGATTTAATTGGTGCATACGAAAACATCAAAACACATAGAGAAAACAATAAAATGAATGGTAGAGGGGGTAAGGAAGAGAAGTTATTTTTCAGGTTAGGCTTATGAAGCTCTTCCATTAAAGAGTTCTATAGATAGAGAAGCCAGGGAAATGACATTTGAGTATTCCTACTCTGGTATTTTTTCTTATTGGATTTAAGCTTGTGAAACAAACTTCAAACCAACTTAAGGTTACAATAAACTAACTTTCTATCAAAATAATAATTGGTATAAAGGAACGTTGTAGATTATAATTAGAGATGTCAAAGTGAGCTCGAACCCGTGAGCCAACCCGGCTCACCACAGGTTCGAGCCGGGCCGGGTTGAAAAAACAAAAATTTTTGTGGTTATGGGTCAAAACGGGTTGAGCTCACTTAACCCACGGGCTATGCGGGTTCGAGCCGGGTTTGAGTGAGCTGACCCACCAACCCACTTAACTTAATAAAATTAATTATTTTAATATTAGGTTACAGAACTGGAATCCCTAAATTGAATTGGAATTCAAAATCCCTAATTGCAATCCTCTTCTTCGATACACTTCCACGACAGACGAATCAAAAT
>Ga0209589_1004129_pt1 | contig 25257 bp, 19 predicted proteins | sample CowpeawhiteBW_FD_187525 | JGI IMG/M metagenome (GOLD analysis project Ga0209589, IMG submission 187525) | Root nodule microbial communities of legume samples collected from California USA - Cow pea white BW (SPAdes) (version 2) | ecosystem: Host-associated > Plants > Roots > Nodule | place: USA...
CTATATTCAAAAGTTTTACAAATCAAACACCAAGATTACACTTTTGAACAACAAAACACATAAGATTTTTGACTCACACAAAAATCTAGAAACACAACCCATAAGAATCACACTTGCAGACCTGAAATCACATCAGGCAAACCATCTAAAGGCACAAGAACATCCAAACCTGATGGTGGTTGTCCCTAGCCAACCATACATGTGTTCTTCAAGCTACTCACAAGCCAAAATGCCTCCAAGATCAACCAAGATCTTCAAAACACGAGTTCCAGCTGTGTATTGCAGAGAGAGAATGCTTCCCAGAGATGGATGACACGATTTCGTTTAGAAAAACTCATATTCGCACCTGTGCTTGCGAAAACACAGCTTATATAGCCTGGTTTAAGTGAAAACAGTCGATTGAATTTTCCGTACAGTCAGCTGATTTCACCTAACTTAAGTGAAATCAGTCGATTGAAAAATAATTCAACTGACTGAATACATTCATACCAAAAACTATATATAACAAGCCTTTTAACCTATTAAAAACCATTTTAACATATTAAAACAGACACACTAAGGCACACAAGACATCTAACCTATGTCATATAGCCTACCAACAAGATATAACACTAACACATTACATTTAACATGTTATATACAAATTTAACACACTAAAACTTAATCTTCAAGAGGATCTTCATTAATCTTCATCAAACACTTAAGATCTTCATGCACATGGCTTTATCAATTCTTTGCTTCAAGCTTGCTTGTGCCAACACTCTACTCGTTGAGCAAATGTCTAGTATTCTTGCTAGAGGACGATTTAAGTGGTTGAGCAACAAAACATTCTTTTGGCTGGGTGAGTTATCTTTTAGTTGAGCAAGGAGGTCCTAGAAAGTAGTTCTATATTCTTCTCCATTCTTTCACTTTTCTACAAAAATAATCCACCAAAAAGGTAATTATATTTATCTTAAAAGAAAATATTAAGATCCTAAATATTTCCATGAAAATAATACAAAAATGCATGGTACAAAGACAAATAAAGAGTTATAACAAGTATGAAAAATAAGTAACTACCACACTTATCACTTACCATTTTCATCTTTGTAAAATGAGACAAACATATGTTTGAGAGTTTTCATTGGCTCTACATTTGACATGTTGAATATTTATCATATTTTTTGAGATTAAGAAGAACTTGAGCTCTTCTATCATACTCTCTTAAATTCATCCTTGCACAAGGATTCTTAAGTAACATTAAATATATGATTATCAACATATATTTGTACAATGATCAAATCTTTGTTGCATTCTTTTCTTAAATAAGGTTGCATAAACCTTTTCTCCTATAAAATCAATTTCTAAAAAAATTTGCTTAGTCGGTCATACCAAGCTTTAAGAGCTTGCTTAAGACCATACATAATAACCTTTTTGAGTTAAAAAAATGATATGCTTTTGAGACATTCAAAACCAAGATACTTTTACATAAACCTCTTCTTCAATAAAACCATTCAAAAAGAATTGTAAAAATCTATTTGAAAACGCTTTATGTTTTTGTAAGCAACAAAAGGCAATGTGTGAAAATAGGAAAAAACACAAGAACAAAGAGTTGAATTGTGTTTATAAATTTTTTTGGCACCTTTAAAAAATATCGTCTAATAGGAAATATTAAAATAATATTTTTACTTGTTACGCAATTAGTTGACGATAGTTCTATCATATGAAGTATATTGGACAAAGAGTTAAACTTTAATTGATTTTGTTTCATAGATTTTTTTTTTTTGTTAAGCTTGTTTTCCCTCGGCTCTCCTTCTATGTTAGAGTAGATAATAAAATGCAAAGTAAAGGATAAAGAAAGAGGGTATCTATTGGTACAAGTGATGATCCAAGATAATGTGAGGGAAGAACACCAAGCTACTATTGGTTAGTTGCGAGTCATGGAAGAATCAAGGATTAAAGTATACATAAAAATCTTGTAGAATTAAAGATTTGTTGTTTTGAGTTGCAATGATCATCTTCAAGAGAGTTTTAAAGAGAGTTCAAGTTGACGATGAATACCACAACTATGCTACAAACTTTTTCTAAGTCTTATAATTATCAAAAGTGTTCTATGTGGCTGTGAGAAATTTTTTGTATATTTTTCACTTTGAGAAGCTATACCTGCGAGCTTAAACTATGTTCTCTTAAAGAATATTTTCTTTCTATTGAGAATTTTTAATCTCACCAGGAGATTAAGTTTAATCAAGATTGCTTTATATACTCGTAATAATTAGAAATAATTTGTGTAATTATGTAATCATAAGTGATTGGTATACTTATTTATAATGTTTGTTTGATTAGTGAAATCTCTTAAACTAATTATCTAAAGAAGTATTGAAAATAACCCAAGTATTTGGAATGAATAATATAAAATCTGAGTATAATATTGTCCAATATGTTTTCTGTTTTACACTATAAGGTCTAAGTCCAGTAATGTGCCATAAGATCATATATTCTATTCAACTCCCTTCTAAAACCATATGTTCTGATATCAGTATGATAATTAAGGTACTTGTACTCAACATCATTATTGTTGATAAATAAAAAATTAAATGTTCAATTAACCAGAAATTCTAAAACCCAACCTTATGCAATTGGTATGATATTTATAACACTTTGAATTTATTTAATTAATGCTTTTTTGTAATGAAAAAATATTTTCTAAAGCAAAACGGATTTAGTTTATCCAAACGTGAACTCACACCGGGCCTGAAGCCCAATCCGTAAAAGTATTGCGAACCCATAAAGTTCTGATTTTCACCTTTCTCATAAAATTGCACCAATCCCTTCGTTTCCCCTTCAAATTTCCCACTTCCCTCTTTTCCTTTCTTTTCCATTCCCCTTTACTGTCTTTCTTTAGTTTTTTCATTTCTACTATCCCTTTCAAACTCTCCGATTAGGGCACACGCGATGCCTCTCTTCCTCTCCGACGAGGAGTACTCGCGGTGCTCCGGTGACGGCGCCGCCGTGGCCGCGAAGGCCGACGCGTTCATCCGAGGCCTCCTCCATGAGCTCGACACCGTCCGCGCCAAGGCCGACGCCGCTGACATCAACGCCGAGCAGAACTGTTCCCTCATCGAGCAGAAATACCTCTCCCTCACCGCGGAGTTCTCCAAGTTGGAGGCCCAGGTCGCCGACCTCCAATCTTCCCTCGATCAGCGCCTCCGCGAACTTGCCGAGGCGCAATTGCAGAACCACCAAATTCAGTTGCAATCGGTTCGAATCGTTCCAAAACGGAACATTTGTCCACTTTTTTTATTGCTGTTTTGTTATTATTGTCGTTGTTGTACTTGTTGTGATTTTATGTTTGTTATGGGTTTATTAGGTTGAGAAAGATAGGGAGATAGAGCGGTTGAGGATGGAGGTGGGTGAATTGCACAAGTCAAAGAGGCAGTTGATTGAGTTGAACGAGCAGAAGGATTTGGAGCTTAGTGAGAAAAATGCAACTATGAAGAGCTATCTTGATAAGATTGTGAGTTTCTTTGCCTTTTGGTTTCTGGTGCTAGTAAGGTTTTAAAAGTAGTTTTGGCGGTTGCAATGTGGAGGTGTTGTAGTGTCTGCCACCCCAATTGTGGCCATATCAACCGCATAAATACTAAGGGCCATGGCAAAACTGTAACGTGATGTGTTTTCTTGTAACGGTGTTGACGTGTTTTGTGTGTTTCAATGGTGTTGTTAAAGGTCCATTTAGGTGAAAAGGCTGCTCATAAGGAGGCTCGATTGAGTGAAGTTGAGGCAGAATTAGCGCGGTGCCGGGCTGCTTGCAGTCGCCTTGAACAGGTTTTTATTTTCTTCAGTGCTTGCTGTTATTTATTGTAACTTGTTTCCTTTGATTTGCCTTTCTATTTTTACATGAGCAGATTACTGGTGGTACTGGATTCCTTCACCGTCTGACTGTTTTAAATGACTCATTTCTGAATTAAACATAGTTGTAGCTTATACTTATTAAATATAATGATAAACAACTTGGAAATTTTGAATTGTGCTGCTCTGTTTTACTGTTTCCCAAAACAGCAAAATGCGTCTTAATATCTATTTCTCTTCTTATGAACTAGACTCTTTCTTGTTTTATCTAGTGTTAAAACTTAAATGTTTCTTTCACGATAACTGTGCAATGTGTGTAAGCAGGAGAAGGAGATTATTGAGAAGCAGAATTCTTGGCTTAATGAGGAGTTGAATGGTAAAGTTAATAGTGTTTTTGAGCTACGCAGAAAGAACGCAGATTTGGAAGCTGATACATCTTCCAAGCTTACAGATGTAAGCTAGTTTAGTAGTGTAGTTGGAAAATGATTTTTTCTTTTTGAATTTGTTTTATTTTCTTTGCATTAATGATATTTGGGTTGTTGTCAATGCTTTCAGATGGAGAGACAATTGAACGAATGTTCTCAATCTCTACAATGGAATAAGGATAGAGTGAGGGAGCTTGAAATTAAGCTTAAATCTGTGCAGGAGGTTGAACTTGGATCATTATCTCGAAATGTGATTAGTGAATTTCTTTTATATGGAACCGTGCTTGATTGATTTTATTTTACCTTTTTAGGAATTAATTTCAGCTAAAGATGCTGCAGCAGCCAATGAAGAACAATTATCTGCTGAGCTCTCTACTGTGAGTTTTATGACAACCTTTGGCATGCACGATCCATGCTCTCCTCCCAAAAACGATCCTTATACTCTTTCTTGACATGACTTAGTTGTGTTTGGCATTAGATATAGGTTCATTTCTGTTGACTTTACGCTTGTGGCATATTAGTGGAATCAATTGGAAATAAGAAATTGATGCAAAGGAAAGACCTTTTGATTAAATTTGAGTAGGTTTCAACCTTACAATGATCGAGTGAAGCTTAGTGTTTCTCTTTTTTTTTTTGTATCAGTTTGAACAGAGAAAATGAATTTGAAAGCTTTAGTTCATGAGAAACAGCAATTTCTTGTCTATAAATCCTAGACATTGGTTCACCAGTCACAATCACAGAATAAGTAGCATTTGAGGCATTGGTAAATCCAATCTCCCTTCTTAAGATTCAGAAAACAGTGGTAGGGTTTAGAGAATGAAAATAGTGATTGTATTATAGTATCAATGGATTGAGCTGATAGGATACAACTGATATTTATGAGATATTGAGGGTTCATTTGTAACTGATTTCCAACAGTCCTAACTAACTATAGCTGAAAACTATACAATACAATTTTGCCAAGACTAATGCCTTGTGCAAATGCTGTGCTGATGATTATGAGGGACTGAATGAGCCTTGGAGGGTTACATTATTTGGAAGGGAATTGTATGAACTTGTTGTTTACAGTTTAGACATGTGCAATTGATTGAACATCTTATAACCCAAGTTTTGTCTATTTTTTGGAGGCATTGTATTTGAACGAAGCCAAATATTTTATGATCTATAGTTTATGCTGGTAGAAAAATAAATTGAGACAAGAGAGATGGTAAACATCTATGATGAGGACAAGGAATCCTTCAATACTATGAAATATAACTAGGGGAGACAGTTGAGTTCTTGAAAATTCTTGCAATGGAATAATGCTGTCTATTAATCTTGACATATTTGAAAAGTTCCCTTGAAGCCGTCAGGAGTAGAAAACCTAAAAGATAAGTTATAAAGTAACTCTAGCAATTCATGTTTTGTGGAGCAGATCTATTTCATGTGGAAAGTGAAATTTTGTTTACACTTAATGAACAATGATATTTTCTTCTAGATTCTAAGCAACAAATTGTTATTTGTGTCTCTTTTATGTATTTTGAATTTGAAATGTCCCTTTTCAGGTTAATAAGCTTAATGAGCTGTATAAAGAGAGTTCCAAGGAATTGTCAAAAAAAGCAACAGACCTAGAGGGTGTGATAAAAGCGTTGGAGGTGAATTTTGTTTGCCATTGCACAATTTTTTATGTTTGGAGAGAATTAGTCAAATTATAAAGTACAAGACATGTTATTTTTAAATGTTACTTGTGTGTAAACAGTCTGACTTAAAGCAAGTTGAGGATCATTATAAAGGGGAACTTGAGAAGGAATTATCTGCCAGAAAACAGGTTGAAAAGGTATTTTTGTCATCCAAGTTGTTTAAATGTTCAGAATTTGATTGCTTTCCCTTCTGACACGAATAATTAGCGGTACTAAAAAGAGTTAACATAGTATGGTTCTTTAAGGTGCTAAGTGTTTTAGGTTACTACTGGTAATGCCTGAAGTTGATAACTACTTGGGTGGCATGGGGTTGACAGTGGTCTCCTTTTGTTTGAGGGTGGGTATTTATTCAAAATAGATTGTGCTTGAATGTACTAATAGCCATGTATGTCTATTTGGGTTCTTGTAGGAGGTCACTGATTTAAAAGAAAAGCTTGAGAAATTTGAAGCTGAAAGTGAGGCAAGGAAGAAGACCAATGGGCTGAGTAATCTTCCTCTTAGCAGTTTCACTACTGAATCGTATGTCTTTACCTTTTTTTTTGTTCTTTTGAATTTTGATTTTACTCATAATTCAATATTCTACTTTTGTCCTTCTCATGGTATAAGTTGCTGAAAATGTCTAGCCCCAAGATGCAGCATTGTTATATGCTGTCTTTTGTATCTAAAATCTAGTACCCATTTCGTTGGTTGTTGAAAAGGGCAAAAATCTGTTTTGTTTTTCACATTGGAAGATGTTATTCTACCTAATAATAAGTTGTTTGGCCATGGAGGTCTCATGTGTAACTAAATTGTTGTCCTGGTATCCACTATTGACAACATTGAGCAATGAGCATGGTCAAACTTTGTGTGTACTTCATAGTGTTGTTATGTGATTGGGCTGAGGTTTTGGAGTTGGATGGCAGGGTTAAAATTGTGTTACTTTATTAATTGTTGTATCTTTATGTGGATGGGAATTGCTTTTTGGTTTTTTGGGGCAGGGTTGATGTGAGGAATAGAAATCACGGAAGTTTAACTGTTTATGTTAAGAACTAGCATTTTAACCCTTGCAAAAATGTACAACCTGAATATTTATTTATATACACAACTTTAGTTATATAAATGGAATCACTTTATTATATTATTTCAATGAGTAAATGAGGGAAGAGTAAATGATTAATATTCTCGGTGGAAGTAGTAGATAGATGATTATTGTTGACATTTTTGTGCAAAATCAGCATATATAATTGATTTTCCTTCCAATCCTTTTCATGTATTAAGTTATGGAAACATACCTATACATGAAAATTATAAGAGATAACATAAAGCCATTGTTTGCTCCTATAATTTCTTTTTCTTAATTAGTTGTTTTGGTCTTAAAGGTGGATGGAATCAGTTGAAGCCGATGGCATGGTGGAGGAAAATAGCTTGCTAGTCCCAAAACTTCCTGTTGGAGTTTCTGGGACTGCATTGGCTGCTTCACTTCTTCGAGATGGGTGGAGTGTGAGTTTTAAAATTTACTTTTAACACCGATCTCACTTTTCTTTTGAATTACACAATGATACATCTTACCATATACATCTATTTGTTGAAGTTGGCGAAAATGTATTCAAAATACCAAGAGGCTATTGATGCATTGAGGCATGAACAATTGGGAAGGAAGGAGTCAGAGGCAGTACTGCAACGGGTATGGTTGACCTGGTGCATCTTTTTTATGTATAACCTCAAAATTTGATGAAAAGAATTGGCATGAAATGACCATTTTTGTGTATTTATTTATGAGTGAAGGACCAAGCTAATGAATAATGATACTTGTATTTTTAGAGGACTGAGATGGTGTCAACTGACTATTATTTCTTTTTCTTTGGTTGGCTAAAAATGTTTTGATGAATGTTTGAGATACCCTGATTATAATTGTTTTCTGGATGCACTGTGATTTGATTTGGAAAATTGATTTACTACAACTCTACTCTACGACACAACAGTGTTCTGGTTTGCCCATGTTCAAAGGTTATGTTTTATAAATGACAAATTATATTCATTTGAATAAAAAGTTTTATTTTTTTGTAAGGAATTTGTTTATAGTATCGCATATAGTTAACTGCAATATTTTCAATACTAACCCATGTTTTCTTGCGTCTATTATGTTGAATATGATGCAATGCTATTCTATTAACCTTTTCAGGTTCTATATGAGTTAGAGGAGAAAGCTGAAGCAATTATAGATGAAAGAGGTATGCTTTTGTGTGAAATCCCAATCCAACATTGCCCTCCTTGTTGATCCACTGAAAAAGTTTAACTAGAAAGAAAAAAATGTAGATCTGCATCTCGATTGTACTGCATTATTTCTCTGATTAGATGTCTAATATGAAGTTATGAATGTACAATAATATTTGGTGGTTTCTATTTTTGTGCTTCCTCCTATTTTTTATCATTTTGATGGTGGTGGTGCTGTTGTTTCTCAAAGATTTCATTGTGCACTGCTTGAGCAAATACACCTGGATTTGATTATTCATTTGAATTTTAAACTGGCTGGTGAACTTTTATGTATATAATGGTAATTTTTCTAGCAGGAATCAGTTGTGCCTGATTTCACTGTGGGGTATATGCTAGCATGTCATTGTTTATATCTGTTTATCATTGATGCTGTAGTTTTTCACTGAAATAAATATAATGATGTGCTCGCAGAGGAGCATGAGAAGATGGCCGATGCATACTCGCTGATGAGCCAAAAGTTGCAAAACTCCCTGAATGAAAATTCCAACTATGAGAAAACCATCCAGGAACTGAAGGTTTCAAAACATAAAATACAGTGTCATCTATCTATACTTTTGTTTACATGTGGATTTGCTAAGGTGATCTCATGCAGGCTGATCTGAAAAGGCGTGAACGCGATTATAATCTTGTCCTGAAGGAAACTGACGACCTTCGGAAACAGGTAACAAAGAAGAACACGTATTTGTTATTGTAGCATGTAATTGAGTCATAGTAGTCAACAGAAGATGGCAGCATGGAGTGGCCACCAAAAAAATCTGTTGTGGGATAGCGGATAGGGGATGGTTGCTATTTGAACATTGAGTAGGTTTTTGTTACATAACATATATATGTTAAAAATAAAGTTGCTAAAATTAAAATCGTTTATACTACTGAACCAAGCAAGGAATAAACAAAGATCACTGTTGACCTTGAATGAAAATTATGGGTTAGTTCTGGAATTGAAGAGACAACATCTGAATGTTATAAAGCTCACTGGAACAAGGTTGAAGCAGATTAAAATATGATTGAAGAGGTGTGGAGAAGTTTTAGAACATAGGAAGAAGTTAAAGGTGTCACGGGGCGAATGCAGAGGAGCGAGACAAAAATTAAGTGAGATTGAACTCAAAATGCATCAGATTTATTTGACATGGGATTTTGCAAATTTGAGTCCAATTACAACCTGGTTTCAGGGCCAGAATTGACTATTGGTGTATTCTCAACATAACCCCTTTGTAGGCCACTATTTGCTATGTTTTCTTCTGCAAATTGTTATGATCCTACCATGATTGCGGTTTGTGCTACAATGACTCTTGGAGGAGCATCAGGGTGCTACTGTGCTCCACTTCAGTGCAATTGTGCTGTCATTGTGTTTCATTTGTATGTGTGATTGTGACATGAAATATGTCTTTCATCAAGTTATTTGTTGGGATTAGTTTGTAATGCAAATAGTTTAAACTTTACTAGAAGTTGAAGAAAGTGAGGGAAAATGAGTGGAATTTATCAAACTGATTACAGGCTAAGCTGTTAGTTACAAACTAACTCTGACCGCAAATGACAGGTATATCACAATAACATAAACTATTTAACAGAAACATCAAAAGCTTGACATCTTATGTTAACAGAAGTATGCTATGCTGTTTATAACTCTAAAATGCCTCCAGCAAATGGTACTTTTGGTACTTTTCTTATGATGTAATAGTTTTATCTAAATTTTCATTTGGACCATTTTTGTCTTCATTATAATCAAGGTCATGATTTTCATGGCCTTGATCATGGTTCCATGTATTACAGATTATTATTCAATAATTGATTCTTTACAGGTGACAGTACTTTTAAAGGAATGTCGAGACATTCAACTTCGTTGTGGCTCAATGGGGTATGATAATGTTGATGATTCTTCAAATATTGCTTCAAGGACAATTACAGAGACTGAAGCTGAGCATGTCATATCAGAGCAACTGGTAACCTGCTTATGGAATTAATTTGTCTCTTCTTGAACTTGTCTGTTTCATTGTTACACGTGTTAAATTGAAATTTGGGATGCAGTTGACCTTTAAGGACATTAATGGACTAGTTGAGCAGAACGTTCAACTTAGAAGCCTTGTGCGTAGTCTTTCTGGCCAGATTGAAAATCAGGAGGTGGAATTCAAGGTTTGTTGAGAAATAAATCTCTTGCTATCCTTATACTTATTACTGCAAAGACCCTTAACCACAATATTTGATTGTTCTTGTCCTATAAATTGTAGGAGAAGCTTGAAATGGAACTCAAAAAGCATACTGAAGTAGCTGCTTCTAAAGTTGCTGCTGTTCTGCAGAGAGCAGAAGAGCAAGGGAAAATGATTGAGGCCCTTCATGCATCTGTAAGTTTATATATTGCCTATTTTTATAGTTCATAGTCTGCAACCTGGGGAGGAGGGGACAGGATTGGGATGGGTGGTTTTTGTTTTAGATATGAGGACATAGCCTTACATTTCCCTGTGGGATTAAACCACTATATGTAGAATACTAACTATAATGACTGTAGTTATAACTGTAGGTCTCACTTGTAATGTTCCACCTCTTTTGTAATTGTCATACATTTTACCTTGATTTTTGTTCTTATGAAAAGTTGTATTCTTTGGTTAATTTTATGTATTGAAAATTTTTAAAGGTTGATTCCTTGTTACTGCACTCTTCAGGCCTCCTAAGTTCATACTTGTGATGTCTACATCTTGTAGGTTGCCATGTACAAAAGGTTGTATGAGGAGGAGCATAATCTTCATTTATCTCATAACCATTCTTCAGAAGCTCGTGCAGGTTTAACAATTATTTATTTGTTGGAATTTCCTTTTAATGTTTCCCCCTATTGTGCAATCAGTTTGGAGATCTCACATTGAGTAAAATGTGAGATCTCACATTATAGGGTTTGAGTGTTGGTTATTATTATTCTTGTCTCTAGAAAAGATTATATTTGGGTAGCATAGAAAATCTGAGTAAAAATGAATTGTAATTTGAGAAATAGTAACAAATTGCTTGATCATCCCACTTAGGGATGTCAACAGGTCCTGTATTCTACCCGTTAGATAAATATCTGCCCCGTACTCTTATTCATATTTGTCGGGTATCCGTTATGCGTTTTTTAATATCCATGTATATTCCGGGGGTACCTGCGAGTATTTACAAAAAAATAAAAATAAATATTTAACAACATATTTTAATCGTAAATTCAAATAAAATACAATATATAACATTCATAAATTTTAAACAAAGTCTAAATAACACATTTAAATAGTGTTGAATGACAATTTACAAAGAAATGATTTTTTTTGAAAGTAATTGATAAAAAAATAACTCATTCAAAATCAATATATTAATATTTTAATCATGATTTTTTGTTTTTTTAATTTTAATTAGAGTATAGCGTGTACGGATACTACGATACCTGTTCCATTAACATGCGGGTATTAAAAATACCCGTACCTGTTCAGGTATTCATTTATAATATTCATTTCCTACCCGTTGCGAGTTTTAGCAGTGGGTACGGATTTTCTTGACATCTCTATGTATATCTAACAAGAATAAATTTTAAACCTAAAGCCTTTTTTTTTTCTTTTCTGAATTTACTATTACTATGATTTTGGACCCTTTGATATCTTTGTTTGATTATTGTAAAAGACATGTCTGCCTATACAGTGTTGCCATCTTATATTTTATTGATTGTGGGTTTTTCAGCTTTTGTCGAAGTTGGAAGAAACAACCTTAAGACTTCAATTGAAAGTGCACAGGTGATTACTTCTTAAGGATCTCCTTGACATTATTGTGGCCCATTATTTTTTATCTGCTCTGACATCATGTAAATAACTAATTCTTCAACAAGCATTATTTATTTGGTTCTAATGTTAGCACTTGAATTTTGGGGTGTTTTCATTATCACAGGAGGCTTCTAAGAAGTCCCTGGAAAAAGCTGCTGAGCGTATGAGATGCCTTGAGGATGATTTAGCAAAGTCTAGGTATGGTTGAAAATTTGCTGTGACATTGTTTTCAGAAAAACATTGCATACAAAATCTTAATTGTTTTTTGAAAAACGTGATTGCTTTCAGTGGTTCTGGATTTCTTCTGGTTAAATAGTAGTACTATGCCTTTTCTAATCTGCTTATGTATTAATTCAGTATGTCTAATTGGCTGAAATAAGAATATGCATTGTCTAGAAAGGGTCCTATAGACAATGTGAGTGTGTTAAAGGGCTGCCTCACACCTTTATAATGTTTAATCCACTTACCTGGAGAAGTAGTATAAATTCAGTTCTTGGAACTCTCTCAAAATATTTGGTTTACTTGTAGTTATGCAACAGTGATTTTTCTAATTTCAGGTTATTTATTCTCAATCCTTCTAACAATTAACGATTTTGCTGAGTCACAACCATAATTCCCTTTTATCTATTTATTTATTTATTTTAAAGCAATTATAACCAGGTAATCTTAATGTGATTATAACAACAGTATATAGGTAAGTAAATGTTTTACATACAGGTACCTATGAGCTTGCTGTATAGCATATGTATGGTTTCAAATTCTGAAATTGTGTCTTCAGGAGTGAGATTATTTTATTACGATCTGAACGTGACAAGATGGCACTTGAAGCAGATTTTTCTAGGGAAAGACTTGATAGCTTTATGAAAGAATTTGAGCATCAGGCATGTACTTATCCATAATGTTTAGTGCCTTTTTCTCGAATATATGTGTTGTACTTATTTATGGATTTTTGGATGACATTTTAGAAAGCTGAAGCAAAAGCCATTTTAGAAAGAAATGTAGAGTTTTCTCAGCTGGTTGTTGACTACCAACGAAAGCTGCGTGAAAGCTCTGAGTCATTGATTGCTGCTGAGGAGCTTTCTCGGAAACTTACTATGGAGGTTAATATCTTATTCAAGTTAATTATTGGGCTATTTTAAAATTTATAGACTTTTGAGCTGAGATTTACCTTTGTTTCGGGGACACATTCCATAACTTAATTTCAGATATCAGTTTTAAAACAAGAAAAAGAAATCATATCAAATGCTGAGAAGAGAGCGTCTGACGAGGTTCGCAGTTTGTCTGAAAGAGTTCAGCGTTTGCAGGTAAGCATTGTTTTTGTTTCTTATATTTCTTAAATTTGCATATTCTTACACTTGCTATTGCAGGCTAGTTTGGGCACCATACAAAGTACTGAGGAAGTTCGAGAGGTAGGTTATAATCATCAACAAGTTACCTTCATGTTCCTACGAAACTTTCTATCTATGATCTTTAATATTTGTAAAACATAGGAAGCAAGAGCTGCAGAGAGGGTTAAGCAAGAAGAATATATAAGGAAATTGGAGGTGCGTTCTCGTTTCCTTATAAATACTTCCGATTAATTGGTTAATCATAATTCCATATAGTTAAGAAAGCGCAGTTTTGGTCATTTTTTTCATATTTATCATAAAAATTCTCACTATTCAGAAGGAATGGGCTGAAGCCAAGCAAGAGCTAAATGAAGAGCGGGAAAATGTGCGTAGATTCACACTAGATAGGGACCAGACCATAAAAAGTTCTCTGAGACAGGTTGAGGATATGAACAAAGAGTTAGCTAATGCTTTACGTGCAGCTGCATCTGCTGAATCAAGGGCTGCTGTTGCTGAGGTATGGGTTTTTGTCTATTCTCTTTTGTACACTTTATTAAAGACTTCACAAGTTGTAGAGATTAACTTCAAGTTCTATGCACAGGCAAAACTCTCTAGTCTACAAAGAAAGTTGGGTTCCACAAATGACAAGGTTTGTTTCTTTGATTTGTTTTGTTAATTTATGACTTGTGTTGCTGATGGTTTATTTTATAGTTTACAGTCCTTATGGTTTAGTTTGTAGAAGTTTTCAATGCATATATTTTCTAACTTTCAAATTAAAATGTTTTTTTGGGCATTATAAGTTTTCAAGGGTCTGTTTTTCATTGAACGAAGAAATCTATTAGATGAGATAGAAATGAAGAATGACTAAGAATATGAGAGAAGCATGAGAAAAATGGAGGAACGTTTACAATGTTGCAAAGTACCTGCATGCCACTTCTTTTGGTGAAGTATCTATTTACTTACCGATGGATTCAGGATGTCTCATATAACCTCTGGGATGTTAAATTGTTTATCATTCAGTATGCTGAAGTCCAATTTTAGTATGTTTGCTCTCCTGCAATCACAATATTTATTTTTTAATTCTAACTTCTTAAATTGTTGAATGTAGCTTCTCGAATTGGGTGGAGAGAGTGGACCTTCCACTTTGTCAAGTGATGAGGTGGGCGCAGTTTTGTATGCATCAATTTCACCATATTTGGAGGCATTTCTTGTGCATATGAAAAATATGATTAAGTTTATTGAATGGTGCATAGTATTTAGTGCTTATTCACTATTTCTGCAAGAAACATATTTTTTCAAACTATACTTGGAATTGTGCTTGACAAATCTGCCCCCAACTTAATCTAGGTTGTTACTGAATTGCAAAAGGCAAAGGAAGAGATAGAAAAGTTTAAAGAGGAAGCACATGCCAACAAAGTTCACATGCTTCAGGTTGTTATGATTTTCTTAACAAATTATATTTAATTTGTAATTAAACTAACACCTGGGTTTAAAATCTGCAATGAAGTATAAGAGCATTGCTGAGGTGAATGAAGATGCACTGAAACAGATAGAAATGGCACATGAGAAGTTTAAAACAGAGGTAATTATGCATATTGAACCTTGACGTAGTTTTTTCAGTCAGTTTGATATTGTAGTATATTGTTTGTCTTCTTGATAACAAATAGGCTGAAGATGCCAAGAAAGTTCTTGAATCTGAACTTAATTCACTTAGAGAGAAGATGTTAGAGATTGAAAATGAATCTAGTTTGAAATATGAAGAAGTTGCTTCTGAAACTGTGGGAAAGGAAGAGGCTCTTACATCTGCTGTGGCTGAAATCACAAATCTTAAAGAAGAAATTTTAACAAAATCGTAAGTTGTTTCTTAATGCAGCAGCGTTTAACATAGTGTTAGTTTGGTTTCACATTCCTTACCTTTTTTCTGTGTAGTTCTCAAATTTCAGCATTGGAAATTGAGCTATCAGGTTTAAAGGAAAACCTGGATAGGGAGCATCAGAAATGGCGGGCAGCCCAAACTAATTATGAGAGACAGGTGCGTGAAATATGTTTACTTGGATTGCATGATATTTTGCTAGTTTGTCTGGTTTTTGAGCAGTCTGATTGTGCCATTTTAATGTCACTGATATTTATGTTGATTTTGGGTTTAGTTTTGTTATCTTTAATGTTCATTAACCATCAATTGTTTTAGTTGAAATGAAATATGTAATAATCAACTGAAAGAATATAAAATTGTATTTCATTTATAATATAACTAAAATAGTGACTGTTCTGTCATTTCATTTTGGGATTGGCCCATCCCTTCCGTGATCTGGGATTAAATCGTATTGTTGTGTATTTGTTGAGCATATCCTTGGACCTTTAGTCTTCCTATCACCTTTGCCTTCTCAGCTGAAATTTCTTCTTCTGTCAAATAAACTAATAATACACAACCTGTCTGCTTAATGTGCATATGGAAGTGCAAGTCATATTCTGAAATTTTTTCTTTGTTGCTAGAATTGTTAATCTTTGGGGACGTGAATGTGTGTGTATATATATATATATATATATATATATATATATATATATTCTAAGGAATTTCATAAACTGTTTGAGATAACGCTATTTTTATTTCTTTCGATTGGTTTTAATCATAGATGTTTTTTTATTTTTCAGGTTGTTCTCCAGTCTGAAACGATTCAAGAGTTAACAAAAACATCTGAAGCACTATCCTTGCTACAGGAGGAGGCATCTGAATTACGGAAACTAAACAATACTCAGAAAGTTGAAAATGTAAACTATTTCCTATTCAATCCATAATTTAGTTTTCTCATGTATTTTTTTTCTCAATATTTCATATTCTACCCATAATATACTTTACTACAATACATTTGATTTTCCTTTCTGCTTAAGTTTTTATTACTGAGGTGTTTATAGCCCTTATAAAACATTTGTTGGTTTTATTTGTGGATTGTCATCAGATTAACATACCATAATTTTGTTGACATGGATTATGCTGCTGGTTTGTTTTTTGGCTATCACGAAGTCTTGAAAGGATTCAGTATCTTGTATCTTAGTGATTTTTCCCATGAGTTGTTTATTAATTACTATTTGAGGTTGTGCACATCTACCCAAGAATGGAAGATTAGTTGTTTATTTCTTAAGTTAAGAGTGGCCATGTTCTAAAATGAAGCACTAGTGCATTACTGTTATGGTGCAACTGTATAACACAAATGGTTTGATGTTCTTTTGCATTTCTTATTCTTGAAATTATCTTGTTTTAGATATTGGTGGAGAAAAAGAGATAAAAGATAGTGAAACATTGAATTGATATTGACTAAGACATTTATTGTTTCATTTGCTATATGTGTGCAAGCTGTTGTACTAACTCCTACTTGTAGTAATAATCCTAGACAAAACCATGATAAGAGAAGAGGAAATATGAAAATTAATCCTAAAGATATGATAATATATTTTCATATATTCTAACACTACCTTAAGTTAAGCCTTACTAAGCTGTAAGTTTATTACAAATATATGTTTTTCTTATATTAAACAAAAAAGATAGTTGCTAGCAATAATGGCACATGCATGCCTTTCAAACAATCAAAGGAGAGGGGCACAACAAATATGATATGAGGTAGCTGTCACAAAAAATGTAACTTTTGAAAGAGAAGTTCAAAGGGGAAACTAGGTCAACACTAATTAGTGATAATTATTAGAAGTGGGTTTTAAGCCTAACTCAACCCCACAAAACCGGCTTGGAAGGTGAGGAGTGTACTCACTTATATATTATGAATTGACCTTATCTCTAGTCGATGTGGGACTTCCAACACACCCTCTCACATTGAGGTATATTCATCTTGTGCGTGAGACTGGAAATTAATGGGTGGTCCGTTAGCGATCCGATATCGGGTGGAACAAAATGTCCAAGAAAACTCGCTAGGATAGGTTCTAACCTGGCTCTAATACCATATTAGAAGTGGGTTTTAAGCCTAACTCAACCTCACAAAACCGGCTTGTAAGGTGAGGGTTGCACGTACTTATATATTGTGAATTGGCCTTATCTCTAGTCGATGTGGGACTTCCAACAATAACCAAACAATAATAAAGCTTAACATAGTGCCGAAAATCCAAAAGTCTATGTGATGTAGTGCATGTTGTAGAGTGGAAAAAGATGGAATTGCTGGAGGGAACAACAAAGCGTCTTAACTTGGTGGTTTCAGTACAGATCTGGATAGGCATGTTCAGCAGAGTGACTAAGCGTTAACAGTGGTGGCAAAAATGGGAGATTTAAACTCGGGGGAATAAGGATACATCACAAAGAAACCATCTTGGAATTAGGGTATAAGTTACTGAAAGCAGAACAATTTCATATTATTAGGATTGTAGCAATGAAATATACCTCTGGTTATGTAGAATGGTTTTGCTGTGATACATTGTCAATGTCATACAATTTTAGATATTGAGGGAGTAAACGACTAAATAAATAAGAACCAAGCTGATATTTGCTAAATCTACGTTGATTAAGGTTACCCCCCCTAGTTGCCCTTTGTTGTGACCTCTCTAGGGTCTTCCATAATGGCAGCCTTGAATTAATGACAAAAGACTAAAATGCTTAGCTAGTCGCACTTTTGGATTAGACTTGCTCACTCTAAGATGGTATTAGAGTTCCCCCTATATCTAATTGGGTTAGTTTATTTTGCTATGCAGGCTAGGTACTGCAAGCGTGAGGAAGAGTGTTGGACAAGCCTACATAATTTCAGTCACCCCTAGCTTGTTTTAGTTGTGTCCTCTTTGGGGACTGCATCGATTGTAGCCTCTAGGGTGGTTGTAGTTACAAGTGGAATGGGGATATTAATTGAATAAAACAGTTAAACTATTGGAAGGAGAGAGATCCTGAGCTGAAACGTGTGTTTCTGGTACAGTGTGAATGCTTTATTAGTTTTGCAAAAACAGAATCCATATAATAGGGAAAGGGGACTTGATATCCTCTATTGAGAAATCGGAATCAATACACAATAAAGGAGATTTAATATCCTCTAATGATAAAGATATTGTAGCCTCAAGGGTGGATGTTGTTACAAGTGGAATGTGGATATTAGTTGATTAAAACAGTTAAACTATTGGAAAGACAGAGCTCCTGAGCTGAAACCTGTGTTTTTGATGCAGTGCAAGTACTTTATTTGTATTGAGAAAACGGAATCAATATGTCCTCTATTAATGAAGATATGATATGAGAATAAATAAAATAATTCCTAATGATATATATATATATATATATATATATATATATATATATATATATATATATATATATATAATTTAGATATTCCACATTTTATATGATTTATTCCTTATTTCTATAATTATAACAAGAACTTAAAAGACTTGGGTAGTTCACACTTAACAAGCTGGTTTTGTACTGGGGCTTTAAACCCCCTGAATTCTAAGGGATGTTAACTCAATATTAGCTAGTTAGGAAAACAAATCACTGTTATAGGTATCCAAACATGCTAGAATGACAATACAACATAATTGAGGAAGTCTTGGTATCAATGGGCAAAATACGGAAAACACAATAATTCCATACTTTTACAAACATGTCAATGAAATTTTAGAACACAGCTTATGGAGAATGGTGTCACTATGATCCTGTCCTGAGTTTTTATAGTGTTGTTGGAAAGTTTCATTAATTGCAGTGACTTTTTGCTTGCCTATTTGTAGCTTTGTTCTTAGGGTGGTAGTTTAGTTCCACATCGATTATATATGTGATTCAATAGAGCTTTTGATTCTAGGGTAATGCTCACCAAACATGCACCCCCAACTTTGTTGTTGAATTAGATCATTGGCCCAAATTCCAAGATATTTAACCCTATGCCTAGGTCATCTATTTTTCCGCAGTTGTTTTTGCTATGCTGTGTGCTGGTGCCTTGGGATGTAGGGGAGTGATGGAAAGACGCCATAGTTGCTCCATGTTACTTCCCCATTCAACATTGAGTACCTGCTCTTTTACTTGATTTTCCCTAATTCTTTATGTGATACTTTGGGATTTGTACCAATTATTTTGTCTCTGAACAATGTTTTATGGTTGCTTTTCATATTTTGAATAAAAATACGGCAATTAATTTACAAACCCTATGTTGGACAGAATGAACTGAAGGCTAGGTGGGAAGAGGAGAAGGCACAATTAGAGAAGTCTAGGAATGATGCTGAAAAGAAATACAATGAAATCAATGAACAGGTGATTGAGAATATCTCTACCCTATTTTATGCTTCAGTACAAAGGATGTGCAGTAAACTGTTTGTCGTGTATCATAGACGCAAATTTATTTGCATAGCTTTATTATGTCACTAGAATATTGAGTGATGCTACATGATTGTTTCCTTACTGTCAAATTGTTTTGGTTTCTAATTTCATTCATCTGGGAAATGGGTTAGTATTATTGTTATGTTATTCTTAATTTGCAACTGCTATAATTATTGTTTAAGTTTCTCTGGGATTGGACAATGTTTCTCCCATTTTTGTCTTCTCCTTTTTAATTCTCCCATTCGTTTTATTTTTTGAAGGATTTCTTGACAATTTTTTGATTTCTCTTGACTTAATAATACCTTTTTAGATCTGTTCAATTGCATTTGCATCGGTGAAGTAGATATATAATTTTTGTTCTATTTTCCATGGTGAAAAATGCATTGAGGATTTTTATTGTGTAGAAGTCTGAGCTCTGTATGACCTAGTGTTTGCTTGTAGTGATTTCTTACTTATATTGTACACACTAATTGTTATCATTCTCACCATATAAATTTGCTACATTTTTCAGAATAAAATATTACACAGCCAACTTGAGGCTTTTCATATTCGATGGGCTGAGAAGGAGCGTAATGCTGCTGGTATTTCATCCGGAAGTAGTAGCGCAGAAGCCTTTGGTGATGCTGGACTTCAAAATGTGATTAATTATCTCAGACGATCAAAAGAAATAGTAAATATCTATGCCTTGATAAATACTTCTTAATCTTTTTGTTCATTTCCTGGTTATCTAATAATGTTTTTGAACTTTTACAGGCAGAAACAGAAGTTTCTTTGTTAAAACAAGAGAAGCTGCGGTTACAGTCACAGGTAATATTTTGTATTGATTATGTTTCTTGCATGATGTGTGGTAGTCAGGGTTGTATGATGGACAAATTATTCGTCAAGTATTCTAAATAATACTAGAACTATCCTTATATTCATATTATTGTTTGTTACCTGATATATTGTTCAAAATTGCACCATTTGTTTAACACCAGCAGTACCTTCTATCTTTATTGGTATCTGTAACTTTATTAATTCTCGTCCAAGCACTGTTTGTCGTTCTAATTTGAACTGGTGATAATTGTGCTTGGTTTCGTAAGGATTTGTGATGGGGGTGGCGATTTTGCTATTGTTTTGTGTATTTAATGATATAATCTTCTGGGATCTCATGGTTCTCTGTAGCTTGAGAGTGCTTTGAAGGCAGCAGAGTCTGCACACGCATCACTAGAATCTGAGCGTGCAAAATCAAAATCATTTTTGTTTACTGAAGAAGAGTTCAAATCGCTGCAACTCCAGGTTGAGAGTCCTATCATGAAAATCTACTTTTCTATATTATCTTTGGCTTGTTTCTTAATGGTCTTATTGATCAATCAATCAAATAATTTGCTGTTCTTTTTTTAAATATTTAGGTCAGAGAAATGAACTTACTTCGTGAGAGTAACATGCAGCTCAGGGAAGAAAACAAACACAATTTTGAGGAGTGTCAGGTATACAGCTATGTCAATTACATTGTCTGATTTTTTTACTCCAACACATGAACTTCGTTGCAATGCTTTGACAGGCTAGGAAAAAAGGTTTTTGGTGATGTCATAATAACAAAATGCTGTTTATGTTAGTTGAAATGTATTTTGGTAACATCTATTGTCTTGTGTTATGTTTTCCAGTTACTGACACTTGCAGCTTTCGGTTTCTTAGAAATTGCGTGAACTAGCACAAAAGGCTAGAGCTGGGACAGAGAAACTTGAGAATGCCCTGAGGGAAAGAGAAATTGAGCTTGAAGGCTGTAAGAAGGAAATTGAAACATTAAAATTGGAAAAAGATAATCTCAATAACAAGGTTTTGGAGGTATATTCTTGAGACGTTGAAAGTAAATTATGACAATGTATTACTGCCTTTGTTCTACAGTTTTTTTTTTTTTCTAATTTTTTTCCATTCTTTTTTCAGTTGCTTGAAAAGACTAAAACCGTTGATGTTGAGGATTATGATCGAGTGAAGAAACTTGCTAGAGAAATTCAGGTTGTTATATTAGCATAAATTGTTCATTTAAATGAGTACTGAGGCCTCTTTCAACCTTTCAGTTGTATAGCACAATTGATTATTTGATACATGTTTCATGCCTTATAAATGAACTCTGTTATCTAAAGATTGTGCATTTAATAATTTAGGACTATTGGCGATCAAACTGGGTCTGCCAAAAGTAATATGAATTCTATTATATTAACAATCAGATTTTATTACTTCTTTTTTTAGCATATTATATTTAAAGTTAGGACAATTGGCGATCAAACTGGGTCTGCCTATTGTAAAACTAATATGAAATCTATTATATTAACAATCACATTTTATTACTTCTATTTTTAGCATATCATATTTAAAGTGTATAACGGAAATATCCTTGAATCATAGGTATCTAATTAGATAATTATTGTTATTGTATTTCCATAATTAGTCTTCCAATGTCTTGTATATTTATGATGTATTGTTAGCAATAAAATCATTTTATTCTATCCTAATATTTGAGCTGGTATTTGAGCGTTCAAATCCTGATAGCAGCCTTTGACTCTGCTTCCCAAAAGCCCTAGATGACACATCCTTCATTGGCGTCAATGATGGCCAAGTTCAGCAGATTCAGCAATGCTCAAAGAATATATTGTGCAGGATAGAGTTTATGATTTGGGGCTCAACTCCGACTTTTGTCAGGGTTCAGACCCTAAAAAAAGTAAAAGTTCCAGGAATCAATGAAGTAGCCGCTATGGTCAAAAGTGAATATAGTTCACCAATGGGGCCTCGAACAAGATGGTAAACTAGAAAAAAGAGAAAATAATAACCAACATTGTGAACAAAGGTGAAGGAGTGTGGTGTACCTAATGCAATATGCATGAAAAGCCACCTAGAAAAGATTGGGTCCCCCCGGAGCGTGTGAAGGAGTGTGGGGAAAAAGGCGACAAAACAAAGAGTAATTGGTTCAACTCAATCAAGATGAAATAGAGAAAATGAGATCATTTTACATCATATTGGATAAACCAAAGTGTACGTTGGGGAAGTTTCCTTTTGCTGTTGGACTCAATGAGATTCTATATGAAATATTGGATACTGAATTCGGGTGGCTCTGATCACATGCACCTCTACCTAAAAATTTTACCTCCTGCACCACCCTAACGATAAGAAATTCTCCACAACAGATGATACTTCCATCACTACAATAGGACACCTATTAGATGTTTGAGTTTGACTAGTAGTTCATTTGGTTGTGAGCATAATTGGAATGTTTTTGAGAGGGTTACGAATTTAAATTTCTGAAATTGGTTTTATGATTATTTAGATTGACATCATAAAAAGGAAATCCTTTACAACAAAAGACCATGAATGATGTTGTGTTTGTAATGGCTAATTCAAGATTGAACAAGAAGGTTTTGGGAAACAAATGATGATAACATTGATGATCTTGCATCTGATGATGAATGATGATGAATGGCTTGTGAAAGAGAATGAAACAAATTCAACTTTGGATGCTTCAAATGTAGATATCTTAATTGAAGTTAGAAGAGATGAAGATGCTAGTGGTGGTGTTGCTCTAGCTATGGATGATTTGAAGTTTCCTCCAATTGCCGTAATAATGAAGGTCATGGAGGAGATGATGACTTTAATGAAAATGAAGATCATGTTGAGGAAGGAAACTTCTATCTTGCGTTTAATATGAATGATTTTATTGGATGAAGGTCATGGAAGAGATGATGACTTTAATGAAAATGAAGATCATGTTGAGGAAACTTCTATCTTGCGTTTAATATGAATGATTTTATTCAATAGTCTGTTTCAAACATTTGTGAATTTATTAGTTGTTTATTATATGAACAATTTTATGAATTGTGAATCTATTTTTAGTTGAGCTATTTATTGGATCTTGCTCCTTTAAGACTTATTATTATGAGTTATTTTGATAATGTATATTATATTTTGTTGGAAGTCCCACGTCGACTAGAGATAAGGTCAATTCACAATATATAAGTGGGTGCAAACCTCACCTTACAAGCCAACTTTTGGGGATGAGCTAGGTTTAAAGTCTACTTCTTAATACTTACTAGTCAAGTTATGGTCCTCAAGTTTTTTCATCCCCCTTTATGATCCTCTTACTATACTCGAGTTTGACAACATTGGAAGAGAACTTATAATTCCAAAAATTATAACTGTATTTGGAATACCTATCGAGCTTGATGTCAGATACAGCAGTTTTAAAGATGGCGAGAAACTTCTAGTTTTCATTTACATGTCTGTTTACACACACACATCATAGCTATTGCTAGATTTATATTTTGTTTTCTATGTTTGAAGTGAGATATCATTATCTTTTTCATTTGTCTGATCAGGACAAACTAAGAGATAGGGATGCTCAGATTGAGGAAATGAGTAGAAGTCTATCAGAGAAGCAGGATTCTGTTTCACGTCTAGAAAAGGATCTTGCAAACTGCCGATTGCAGCTTGTAGAGAGAGAGAAGAGAATTAATGACGTTCTGCATAATGAGGTCACTGGGATATTCTCTATATCTGATATTTGGTGATATATTCTCTCTATTAACATTGGCTGTTATGATTTAACCAGGCTAACCTAAAACTTGATTTGGAGAAGCATAGGAAACTGCTGGCTCAGTATAAGGTGCGTAGAAATTCTTATTTTGAAAAGTGGATAGTGTTCTCTTTGAATAACTGTATACTCCAATTGTTAAAAGATTTTCACATTACTTTTCTTTGCCATCATTTTCCAGAAGAGGATTGATGTTTTGTTAAGGGAAAAGGAAGACATAAGTAAAGAGAACCAGCAACTATCTAGGCAATTAGATGAGATTAAACAAGGTGATTAAATTATTTTTCCAATCTCTATTCCTTTGCTGTCCGTGTTTATATTTGTTTCTAAACTGCTATTGCTGTTGGAAATTCTTGTTTAAATTTCATGGTGTATATTAGTGAAAAGGTCAACATCTGATACAACTGGTGAACAAGCGATGAAGGAAGAAAAGGACACAAGAATACAGGTTCATTTGAAACACTAGTTTTGTTTTAACTCACTGTCATAATTTTACCTTTTTTGTGATGAGCAACTAAATTTGTCTTAATTTTACTTATTATTTCTGATTGCTAGATTCTGGAGAAACATCTAGAGAGACTCAGAGATGAATTAAAGAAGGAGAAGGAAGAAAGTCGCCTGGAGAGAGGGAGACGACTAAAGAGTGAAAAGGCCATAAAGGACTCTTACAACAATGTTGAGCAGGTTCTTCCCCTCACCCACCCCCTAATTGTCTTTTTGTGCCAGTACCTTTCAGTAATTTGTTTGCTTTAATTTCTTGTACCTATTAATATGCTCATGTAAGTGAAAATTTTATACCCTAACTTTATATTTATGGTCATAAAGTGTGGAATTAGGTTTAACTCAACCTTACAAAATCTCTTTATAAGATGAAATTTGCACTCACTCTTATACTGTTGAGAATAAAGAAGATAGGGATTGAGATTAATCTCCCTTGTGTATAAACCACACATAGGGTAATCTATTTATAATAGAGAAAGGTACAAGTAAAAAGAGTAACCGAAAATAAAAAGATTAAATAGAAGATATTGTTTGATATTGTGGTTATCAATATCTAACAATATCTTAATAATATCAAACTATATCTAACACTCCCCCTCAAGCTGGAGCATACAAATCGTATGTGC
>Ga0209589_1004131_pt1 | contig 25253 bp, 10 predicted proteins | sample CowpeawhiteBW_FD_187525 | JGI IMG/M metagenome (GOLD analysis project Ga0209589, IMG submission 187525) | Root nodule microbial communities of legume samples collected from California USA - Cow pea white BW (SPAdes) (version 2) | ecosystem: Host-associated > Plants > Roots > Nodule | place: USA...
AAAAAAAAAAAAAAAAAAAAAAAAAAAAAAATATATTTTAAATATTATATATATATATATATATATATATATATATATATATATATATATATATATATAAATACTCTTGAACTCATCTAATGAGTATATTAAGATTTCCAACTGGTCTAAGTAATACAAAGCAATATACTTTGAAGTTACTATTCAAATTCACTATGAAAATGATACTTTTTAACATTTTGTTGATGTAATTCTTTTTCTTTTAAAATTAATGTATACTCTGTTAAAAATTTCACATCGATTATAAACAAAATAAATTTATAATTATAAATTTATAAAATCTCACAGACTAATTTTTAAAATTAAATTAAATTTAAAATTTACTTTTTAACATTATATCACATCATGAAATCACCATAATTTTACTCTTGTCAACGTTTTTTTTATCAAAATAAGAATATTAATTATTATTCACGTTTCATCTCACGCGGTTGATTTTGATTCCAAAACAAGTTTTGGGGTTTAATCAAACATTTAAACTGCAAAATAATTTTGTAGGTTCAAATTAATTTTAACATGCGACTGTAATATTTAAAACGTGGTTTATTTCTGTACTGCCTCTTTAAAACTACTAGTATATGGTTAAAGGAAAAAAAAAATACTGTTGAAGCATGAGGAAAAAGGAATTGGTGAAGTAATTGTGCAAATGGAAGAATAAATATCAAGAACTACAAACAAAAAAGAAAATCTTTAAATATGAAATTATTTATTTGATTACACTTAAGAGAAAAGGACAATTTTGTTTTCTTATAGAACATATTAGTATTTCGGGTCCATCAGACAGTTTCCTTTAAATCCTAATTAATGTCAGGTCCAAGAGTTTGGGTCAGAAGGTCCACCAGAGGTCGGGTCAATTTGGCTTGGCTGAAACACACTGTTGCTTTTTCGTCGGAAATCAGTCCAATGAAAAAGTTGTTGGAACAAGGTCACGATTGGCTCACTTCTCTGCCTATAAAATTTAAAATTTGGAGGAAGAACTCCAAAACAGATGATGCGACTAGTTTGTTTGAACTTAAAAATAAAAGCTTTTAAGAAAATTGGTTTACCTATAAATAACTCTTACTAGTGTTCGCATAGATATTTTGAATTAAAAGTGATAAAACGTTTAATTGTAATGTATTTTCGGTCAAAAGATCTGGCTTTAGAAAATGTTGGACATTGCAAAATACAAATTGTGGAAGTATTGGGAGGTAGCCATTTCCATAAACATGAATTGAATTTCCCCAAAAACAGCTTTAAAATATAGTTTAATGAACCTTTCTCCTTAGGAGACGCGTAGGAAAAGCAGTGTGTTGTTCGCACAGGATTTGGATGCCATTTCTCTCCTCATAAACAAACCCCCACCATATGTCGTACTATTTTTGTTTCAAATAGGAGAAAGTAATGTATGAAAGTACAAGTGATATGTGTCAATAACTTTATATTATCATTCATTCACAAACATATTGTGTGTTAAATTTATTAAAATTTATAACAATTTGTTAAAAACTATACTAAGAATCACATTCAATTAGTTGACCGAATTAACTTTCACATTAGCACGTTACTATTAAATTCAAATACCTTTGAGATTGTTTGATTTTTTTTCATTTTAAAAACGTAAAAGATATTTCAGTTGTAAAAGTACTTTTCAAATCCTAATTTTATCAAACCAGTTTTTCTCTCTTAAAAACAGAAAACGGTTTTTAAAATAAGAAACAATATGATTTAAAATTTGATATTCTTTCATACAGGATATACTAATGCCGGAACCCAGGTTACAACATATTTAGATTTAGGTAAACTGACAGTTTGCATCAGTCAACGGCAACAAAAAAATCTCCAACTAAGGTATATCAGAATTTTTTCCCCTCAATACCACTGTGTTTGCATAAGCTAGCCAACAGAAACCCATTTACCCAATCTTTCACATATTGCGACAGATAGTTAAGAAATTTTAGCAAAATAAAGCGAGTGAAATAAACAGACTAGTCATAGGTTTGGAGGTAGTAAATGTCAAATTAAACATGCACTAACAATGGAAGGAAAAATATATAAGAAAAAAAAATCATACTTTTAAGGAAGCTATTCAGCTTTTCAAAACTCAGGTTTTGACAAACAACGGACATGCTTCAAAGGGCACCGGATTCCACATTGATTAAACATCAGATTGAAGCCAAAAGTTTCACAAAGAACACGCAGGTATCGTTGCCCAACTGAAAGATATTAGGCCAACCAAAATCAAATCCAAGGTCTTGTTGGGAATCTGGAAAATTGAGCTCTAAAGATAGTGATGTAGAGGACACCGATAAGAGTTGAAATAACGATAAATTAGATTCTCAATTAGAAAGCAAGTCAAACATGCCGATGAAGTGCATGAAATCTATTTACTTACTGTATATGGATCATTGGAATTGTGGAATGTATGCATAAAACGAATATTCCGTTCATAGCCATACCTCGTGTCATGCCGGCTTTATTGTGGCCATGTTCTTCCAAGAGCCATTTGGACCTTGTGCTAATTGATCATTGCTGAGCATTGATGCACTAGCCACAAAGCAATGACAACTTTCTTGTGTTAAGCTTACAACCATAAAAGGAAAAACATGTTCACGTAACTTGTAAAGTAGCAGGTGCACAAGTACTAGAACAGCATTGTTCAAAGCAGTTATGTCAGGTATTAGATGAACTGAAGGATAATCCAATCGACAGATAAATAACACAAATTACAAAATAGCATGAGGAGTTGCTAAAATTTGGAAGAAAGTGAATACTTTCCATACGTATCCACATCAGAAACTAAAAATCCTTTTCAATAATGTCTACTGCATAGGGCCCTGAGGTTTTCTGTCAAAATTATCTTTATCTAAAGTTGGTGCTTCTTTAAACATTTAGACATCTTAATTATGTTTCTATTAATTAATATACGTGATTAACAGTTGTTTAGTTATAGCAAAATAAAATGGCCATTATAACCATCATAGTGCACCCTTCTTCTAACTTCTAGTTACAATTCAATTAAAACTACAAAGCTGGACATTCGACATTTTAACAAGTAACTAGGAATTGACATGTAAACATCCTCTGCATGTTATGCACGCGCAGTAACAGTGATAATTTCATTAGTAATTGATACTGAATCATGCATCAGCATGCAAAAGATATCACAATTGAACAAGCTAAGGTGAAAGTTTTCAATTGTACATTCACATATCAGGTCACCCCATTGTAGCCACAAGACTCTGAGCATGCATCCTCCGCAAAACATATATACGAGGCTCACAGGTGGCCTGAAATGGAAGAATGCGAGAACTCCACAAGCCAATGGAAGTGTTGGCTTATCAAGAGCCATATTAGAAAATCCATCCCTTGTCTAGAGCAAGAGAAAATCTGTAGACATCTGGAAGCAACACCTACATGACTCCTCAGCCCTGGAAAACGCAGGGGAAGTATTACTGGTATCTGCAAATGACTTTGTTTGTACTTCCAAATTATGGAGAGCAGAGACAAGTATTACACATTGTATGTCCCCTACATGACATTGCTTGTATCGTTGTATGTAACAAACTAAGAAAGGAAACAAAAGTTTCTCCGTTCGTTCTAATTTAAGAGCAATGATATGAATGCAAAACAATCTTCTAAAATCACCATGAAATATAAAAAAAAATTATGCAAAACACAAGTCCTATAAAGCATGTTATTCATTGAGCCTCAATATATAACAGCATTTTAGTATACCACATAATTTTAAATCAGTGGTCAGATTATGTCTTCCAGGTGTGCAAAATCTAGAATGTAACAAAGGTTCCAGGAAGATCCTGATGTTGTATTTTTACCAGAAGAAGTCCAAAGGAAATTAAGAGGATATATCATAGAACAGATTGACAAGAGTTCAGAAATTATTACTTATTCACGAAGTTTAGCCATATACATTCACATGAAACTATACCACTAAGTCATAAAACATAAATGAAGGACTGAAATATTTCATCTTTCTTACAGTTGAATGAGGCTGAGATCAAACTGTCATGAAACTCTATCCTAGGGAAAAAGTATTAAATTGAAGATGAAAAAAATTTCCTGTCATCTGAAAGGAATGCTATTTTCAGATGAAATCAAATTTCTTAGCTCCGTTAAATGTTCATCATTTGATATGTGGAGCGAAAGACGTAGATTTGTCATTAATGCTTCCTGTTCCCAACTTAAGGGTCCTGATGCATGCAATGCCTCAATTGTACAGCGATAGGCATGCAACTCTAACCTATGAATTTCTGCTGCCAGTTCCTCTTGTGTAGGAGGGGAACAATTTCCTTCCTCATAATCCCTCTGGCAAACAGACTCAGCATCACTATATGGACCATCTACATCTTCAAAAGGACCTGCAGATACAGGAAATTGCAATTTATAGGAATTCCTGCTAGTGATACTACAACTACCAACAGAGCACGTAACACTATCAGCATGATTTGATTCTAAGTTTTCTTCAAATGAACAACCCACAGCGCCAGTTTGCTTCCTCCTTCCTATCTCCACCATATTAGGAATTCCAGTTTTTCTGTTGTTTATAGAAGCAGGTAAACATTCTTCAGCGAGCACATCTCTTGGAAAACTGACACCCTGTACCTGGTTGAATGGTGTGGGTGAATTCCTAACTCTTATTCTGTGACATCCACCTTCCTTTTCAAGTGCTCTAAACTTTGGGGGAGGTTTAGCATATGCCTCAACTTGTGAATGGCTTCCTCTTTTCAATGTTTTAAAAGAGACAAGTCCGGATTCCAGAATACTCAGGTTTTTCTTTTCAGGATGGTAGTAAGTGGAACCTGACAGTTTTGTCTTTGTGGCCGTCTTCTGAAGTTGGCTAGAACGTTTTCTATTCTCACAGCTGGCAGAACCCTGAAGATGGGAGAAGGATAAATAACTATTCATCCATAAAACAGCAAGGAGGGACCAGAAGAAAAATAGGACAAAGAAAAACATGTGAAACGAAAAGAAAACAGGAAAACTGGAGAAAACGTGAAAATTAGACACAGGCAATATTGAAAGTATAACAAGAAAAACAACCTAAGAAAAATTCCTTTTTATAATTTTGTTAGTTACTTTTAGCATAGAAGACATGCTCTGAATAAATGAAATTTGAAAAATTCAATCAAAGGTTAAACCCAGCACAACAGATGTGTTACTATATTCACATCAGGAAGCCAACAGCACTAGGAAATTACGTACAGGGGAAAAAATATTCAGAAGGAAAAAATGAAGGTACCTTTCCTACTATTATCCACTTGTTGTCTTGCCAAGACTGTCTCAACCGAATGTCAAATTTGCTCACTTGAAATTCCAAAGAAGATCCAAGTAGCCTGACCAAAATGTAGTTTTTCCCCAAAACCTTCAAAACTGTAGCCATCTTCCAAGAGAAGTTCTGGAAGACCTCTACAACATCACCTGGAGTCCAATTCTCCATGAATACAGGTACTGGCGGACATGGCCTGATGTCTCTCCTGGATACCCGCTCCACAATTGCCTCACCAGCATCATCTTGATATCCATCATATTTCACAGTATAGTGGTGGCCATTACCACAAATGATCTCTGCAGATAGCCAGGAGCCGCAAGGCACCTCAACTTTGCTCAACACTTCCACCTTATTACCTTTCTTGAATCTCATAATTGCTGATATACTGCTCTAAAATTTCAACCTGAAACCCTGCTCTTCAATAACAAAAATCAAAGTAAGAAACGGAAATAAAAATACAAAAATAACACACTTGTCAGCTGCTCAAAACAGAAGAAAAAAAAAAGGATAAAGATTAAAGCAACCCATCATCAACATGTAGAAACGACTGAATCGATGGTGATAGCAATCAATAAATAAACATAAAACAAACAAACAAAAGAGAAGCCAAATAACAGGTCACAAAAAAAAATCCGAAACTCTTACATTTAATCAATTTAGATCTTGACTTTTAAAACCGGGAAAACAACTAATCATAAAGTATAAAAATTTGATCAGAAAAAAAAAACGGAGGCCAAAAAGAAAGCTAAATACAGAACTCGTTGCAAGTTTATGTTCAGAATAGACAACGATAGATAACAGTAAAATTTAAAATAAAAACGCAAAGATAGAAAAACTGGGAGAGAAACAGACCAATCAGTGAGGACAAAGTCCAATTGATCAGAAGTAGAACAAATGCCGTTAAACCGATTTCACCTCATTTGAATGCTAAACCCGATCGACAGTGCTTTACGCCAGTGATTTGCTGAGTTTCAATGTTCTTTCTTTTTGTTATTCTGGCTCTCTTTTTTTTCTCTCTAAATTTTATTTATTTTGTGAAATATTATAAGGCAAAAATAAAATAAAAAAACTAAATAATACTAAATCAGGTAACAACAGAACCTGAGCGGAGAATTGTGATTCTATTTCCATTTCTCAGCAACAACAAAAAAAAAGAGCAAAAGAAACAACAACAAGAAGAACAAATCGTGCAGAAAATTGAAATTGAAAGCTCATTGATAAAATCATGAACAAAAATAACAATCCATTAATTATGCAGAGAAAGTGAATTAGTAGATGGAAGGGGAGGAAATTGTAAGAAGGGAGGAGAAGAAAATTCACTGACCTTGTTCCGATTCAGAAGACGATCTTTTCGTCTCTGTGATTTTCACTCTCTCCTCCTTGTTATTGTGATTGCGGTTGTTGTAGAATTTTTCCCTTTTGTTTTTATTTGTAAAATTATCATATTCATTGTGTGTTTGTTCCTCATAAATTTATTTAAATTAAATTGATTTAATTACTTAATTTATTTATTTATTTTAAAAAATAAGCTGAATTTTCATTGCCAACTGCCCAAGAATAGCTTGTTGAGTTGGGAATTAACTGTTTCATCTTATTGTAAACATTCCTTGTGTCAACCATTCTTCTTCCTCTTTCCTTTCTCTCTGTGTTCATATAATTCATAAATATATATATATTACAAACAAAATTATTATTCCTTTTTTTTCTATTTTCAAATTTTTAATTTTCAACAATACCAAAACTTATTCTATCTTTATCTTTTCTCTATAGTGACATTCTTCATAAACTGCAGAAGATTATTTATTTAGTATTGTGTTGCCATTTTCAAACTAATTCAAACATTCTAGCAGAAATGTTTGTAGAAGAGATTAGAGGGTACTACCTGCTATATGACAATAACTTTATTAACATTTGATAGAAATAAATATAATATTTATTTTTTTGAAAATATGTATAATATTTTTATCCTGCCGGAAAAAGATTCCTATCATGAAAATTCTACTCCTTCAACACAAATTAGTTATTGTTCATATATATATATTTTTTTTACTCTTAGTTTTAACTTGTTTTAACAAATTTATTACATAATAAACTAAAGAGATGGACGCGTGTGTGTATATATATATATATATATATTAAGCGTGCTTATTTTATGGATATGGAAATAGATAAGAAAATCAACAGTTATAATTAAAGATACGAATGTTTAAAGTTATAAGTTAATTTCATTAGATAACTACTTAAAAATTTGTACTGATTTATATTTAAACTTTAACTAAATATATTCTAGCACATTTTTTCTATTAATAACAAATTTAGAATCAATTAGCTGTAGTTGAATATTACCATTTCCGCTATCATATTCATATTTTTTCAAGAAAAATACATTTTTAATATAAGAAATATAAAAGCAACTTTCAAATAAATCAAATGTTAACTTATTTTTATATCCTCAATTTAATGTAAAATCTATTAATGAGATATGCACTCATTTCACGTGAAGTGAAATCATTTATAGAGTTATTAACAAAAACAAATCATGCTTGTTACTTATTGATCGAAAATTTATGAGTAATGCTATTAAATATAACAAAAACTTAAATTATGTCATTTTATGAGTACTTTGAAATATAATTTAATAGTATAGTAATAATTAAAATTAAATAACTTAATTATTTTTGTAAGTTAGACATCTGTCTCTTATATAAGATAATATTAAAAATGAACCATTAGTTAAGTAATTTTGTTTTTACACCTCCATTATTAGTACAAAGGTGATAAATAATCAATTCAATCAATTTATTCATTATAAAAATATAAAAAAATTAATCAATTCTATCCGTTTAATTTTATAGATAAATAATCATTTATTATTATTTCTAAAAAATTAAGAAATTGATCCTATTAACATCAAATAGAAACTCAAAATTCTAAACAAAACTAATCCAATCAACTTTTTTACAATTATTTTTTCTTAAGTTTAGTTTTTAAAGTTTGTCTCACGCTTATTTTTAATTATAATTTGTAAAATATTTTTTAATTTCTGAAGAAAATTACTTTTATGGATGGATTGTATATTTATCAATATACAATTGCTAATACATGGATTAAATTATATTTTTAATAAATGGATCAATTTTTTTAATAAATCAATTTTTGTTTTCATCCATCTAGTTTGTCACCCCTAGTTAGTGTAATTGTTATCATATCAACAATTAACACATGTTTAAATTTAATTTTGTCAATATATATTAGGATTCAGATTAAATTTACAAAGAATAAAATTGTGTATAAGATGGTATTAAAGTTCAATAATTGAGCTCTAATACATATTTTTCCTATCATGTCTTAACAAATTTTATCCCATGGTTTTAGTGGATCCTTTCAAGCTTTCATCTAATTTGGTTGAAATCCATGAAGAAATAAAGAATCTTGCAAAATGGGAGAACATTGAATAGTAGAAGAACATAAGTGGTTGTAATGAACATGTGTGAAGCCATTGTCGGATAATAGGATACTCAATGTTACTGCAAACATGTTTTTCCATCTACTTCCAAATCAAGAGTAATGGTTGAGTAACTACTCTCATGTGTTGTAACACTTATTTATAAAAGAAAAAATAAAAATTGTTATTTTTATATTTTGTTGTGTTAGCTAAAATCATATTTTACATGTAACTAAGTACAAAACAACAAACACACGGTGGATAAAATATAACTATAGTTAAATTATATCTATTTTTAATTTAAACAACAAATTTACTAAAACAGGGCATGATCAGCTCTTCATGCCTATTCACGATTACATTTCATTTCAGGCATATACAGAAATGCACTCAAATAAAGCAATTATTCTCAGACGAGTTTTTCATAAGCTCTTAATAGGAGAAAAAAAAATACAAAATTAACTTTCGCATAAGCTAAAGTTTGTCTATATCCACAATTTCAAAATAAAAATACAAAAATTATATAAGAAAACTTCTATAACTTGACTGATGCACGAGCTAAATTTAGTTTATGGAAAAGTTAATTTTAATTTTTCTCTATAAAATTAAATTTAATGCTTAAATATATACACTGTGATCTTGACACATACTATTCTCAATAAATGGCCATTGGAAAGAAGATTATATGATATGATGAGATCACATGTTTGCTTGTTTAATATAGACAAATGTATCACCACTTTACCAACATTCCCTTCTTAACTTTTACCGTAAAAATCTCGGTATCTTTAATTTCTTTAACGACAATGATATTTTAATTTATTTTATTTGACTCATTTTTAATTCACTACTTCAATTATCATTAGATCATTATATCACATCATATTACTAAAAAGAATTAAAATAAATAGTCTAATGGTGATTAAAGTAATGGGTTAAAAATGAATAAAAAAGTTCACCTTAGTACTCTTGGTGTAAAGGACTACTCAACCAATCAATCAGTTTTGTAAATTAAGAAAGTTCATTTTTTTTTCATGGTTTGTTGTATTTTGTCCATGTGACCTCTAGGGCTTGCATGTGATCAAATAATTATGTTCTTTTGTAACATAAATGTGTGTTCAAATAATTAATTTGAGCTTTCTTTGTATAGTTAAAGCTACATGTGAGGATTGAACTGTGTATAGCCGCTATAGGTGTGAACTCTACTATTGAGGTAAGAAAAGTTATAATTTATAATGTTCGGAATTGTGCTTATGGTTTCAAGTAAAATAAATGGGATGAATTGTTGATTTGGTATGCTAAATCTTAAAATGGGTGTTAAAGATTGATTTGTTAGTTTTTGAAATGCTTGAAACATGTATATGAATGTATCCAAATTTTGTAGTCATTAAATTAGTTAATTGGTACTATAGTAGAAAGCATTCAAAGAGGCCAACAAATCAACTTGATGTGTATTTTTTAGGTTTAGAAATTTGATATGTCATCGAGCGCAAACTCATAACCATTGGGTGCAAGTAAAAAGAAAAAAGATCACAAAGCTCCAATAGTACAGGCACCGGGTGCCAATTAGGAACCATTGGACACCATCTGAAAATTTTATTATATAGTTCCAAGGGTGAGGGTGTTAGGCGTCAAGTGGCTGTCTCTAGGCATTGAGTATGGCGCAGAACATTGGTCCCTTCCGTTGGGTGTGAGTTGGAGCTTATGTTCCAAGGAACCTCTGAGTTATTTTTCATTGGGCGGGAAAAGATAACACTAAGCATTAATAGCTTAATTTCATAAAATTAATTAATATTTTAGATTTTATAATACACACACATCTATCTATATATATATATATATATATATATATATATATATATATATATATATATATATATATATATATATATATATGTATGTATATATATATGATTAATTGTTAAGAATGAAAATATGATGCATGTTTTATGTTGATGATGAGAGTGTAGGGATGAAATGTTATTATGAGTTTGAGGTGTATTGTAGTGTGAATTCAATGAGATTATTCTGACTCTGCTAGCATGCTCACATAAATGAAAATATATAATTGTAAGAGTCAAGACAGGTTCCTAAAATTTAGTGTTTTGGTATGAAGTAAGATCGAACCACACAAGTATAAGAAATTTACTCTATCATACTAGAGAGAGACATTAGTTATAGTTTATTGCTTTGTTAGAGCGGACTCATTAAGAGTGTGAGATAATATCATAGATGCAAAATCTAAGAGTTGATTCAATACACATGTCTTCTGGAAATAGAGTCAAATATTTAAGCCTTGTAGGCTATGAAAGTTGAGGTTTATATCTTTGTGCTATCGATGACATATTTTTGTGTGCACATTTTATTGTTGTTAAATTTGTTGAAGTTGAATTGATTATAAATTTGTCTATGTTATGAGACGATGTTGTAAAAAATTTATGAGTTATTATAATAATACCAACTTACCCTATTATTGGTTTGATTTGTAATTTATCCTCTTTTATGACTGTATGTTATATGTGAATCATGATGTAAGTGGAGCAGTAGAAGTGTGTTTTTTCTGTTGGAAATAGTAATTGTCCTGTTTATATAATTAGATTTTGTAATTTTTTTTCCTAATGTAAAACATCATGTTTGAAGGATAATTTTATTTATGTTTTAAAAAACTTGAAGTCCACCTTGGTGCTTGTTTTGCTTAATACCCTAATGACAATACTCTAATTAGTAGTGGCATCATACTAATGTAGGATATTACATTTTACGTGTTGCTTAAGTAAATTTGTTATTAAGATAAAGAGTTAAGTTAGTTTGATCTCCTCTGTTGTTAATTTGGAGAAATAAGGTTGGATGAGAGAAATTGTAAATTCAACTTATTTATTAACAAAAACTAACAATTAACTATTGCTGATAAAAAAAATCATAAAGAGTTAAGTAAATATGAGAAAGATAATTATGACCATTTATTTGAATTAATCAAATGTTTTTATTTTTGTTTTTTATTTTCCAAACCACTGTGATAAAATAAGTAAAAGTGAGAAAACTATTTTAAATTAAATAAAAAACTACTATTATACATAAATAAACTGGTAGCATTTTTATTACTCAATCTTATATTGTCTTTCAATAAACCATTAAGGAATGCGTGAAATGACTAGTAGAATAATATTTTAATTTAAACTTATTAGGAAAATGTTATTTTAATATAAAATGTTTAATCTTTCATGTGATAAATTTTTTTGAAGACATATATAGATCATTTTCTTTTCCTTTTCTATTTTGCCATGGGCGTTGGATCCTTCAATATTAACCAACATACTCACTATTTTCCACGTACATGTATAAAAACAAAAACCTTGTCTTAACGTATCTATTACAGTTCACTAAATATTTTAACATATTAAAACTTATAAATTTATTATATTAAAATTTTGAATTAAAAATAATGTTATAATTTTTTAAATGAGTCATTCATGACTTATTTGATTTTGAATCTCTCGATGTGTATCTTGAAAAGACTAAATTTCTTTGATTGAAAGAAATTTCTCTCATTAGTTTTCAAAGAAAAGGTCTTTTATTCAAGTTTTACCCATACAAAAAAAAAAAAAATTGTTCGGCAGATTTTGATTTCACAAAGTGAAGCTCTAAAATAAAATTAACTTTTATTTATTACTAATGTTTTAAATAACTTCATTACGTATAACTTTTATTTATTTTAAAAGTTTAATAAACAGTTTATGAATGTTATATGAATTTAACTCATTTGTTAGTAAAAATTGAGCTAGGAATTGATGAAATAGATGTGAAATGAAATCATACTGTGTGACGAACGATGAGATATACGTAAATGAAATAAAGTTGTGTTTTGTGATAAGATGCTGATTGAACATTAGTGAGACTTATAAACTACCAAGAGATACCATTGTATGATGGTGTATAATGTAAATTTTGAATTGTGAAACATGTTTACGGGATATCCAAACTTTTAATGATAACTCGAATTACAAAAATAAAAACATCATGTGATAAAAAAAATTGATAAATAGTCTTACCACTTATGTTTGGATGAGAGTAGTTGAACTATTTTAGCACGTGGGTTTCCACTTGGGATTAATGATAGTGAGCAATCCAATGGCTAATTATATTGTGAACATGTTATGCATCAATCTTGGACGTTCAATTTAATTGCAATTATTAAATGAATATTGTTGACTTCATTAGATTTATTTTTTCCTACCCTAAACCCTTTTTTTCTGTTTAATAATGTTTAAGAATTTTTCTTAACATTTTATATGTTTTAGTCTATCCTTAATCATTGTCAACATTTTAATTTACATTCATGATAAATAAACGTTTTTGAATATGTAATCATATTTTAGACGGTAATAAACAAGTTATATGGTGATATAAAATTGTTTATAAGTATAAGCAATTATTGAAGTTGAATTTAAAAACAAAAATGACAAGGATAGATTGAAGAAGATGATTAAGAAAATTGAGTAAATGTGTATAAGTTTAATAAGAGTGATAAAAACTCCTAAAAAAGCGTTTCATAAAATTTGTTAAAAGTATCATTAATCTTAAAACGGGCGGTTTAACATTAGTAGAATTGAGAAATAGAGATGGGTGTAAATGAAAATATTGCTAATTATTGCATGAATTTGAAGACTGTGTTACATTGAGACCACCCATTTGTCCTACCCTCTAGTCCCCCACCCTCCACAAGCCAGATAGACATACTTCTCTGCCGCACATTTTTTTTTTTTCTTCTGTGTTTCTTTCTGTCCATACACTTCAGGTTCGTTATATATATATATATATATATATATATATATATATATTATCCCATTTAAGAATCTCTCAACCTCTTGGACCAATCCGTCTAAAAATTGGAAAAAAAAATTACTGTGAAAAATTCAAAAGCTTAAATCTAACAAAACAATTAATCTTATGTTAACTTTTAACTAATATAAATTTAAGTATTATAAAGTTCGGATATATATATATATATATATATATATATATATAATATGGGTTGATTTTACATAAAAATAATATAAAAAAATAGCATAATAGTATTATAAGAATAAATAATTATTTTTTTCTAACTCAGTTAGTCTTTTGGATATATAGGAACTCATATAGTTATACGCTATTGAAAGTTTGCAGTTTTATCTATAATAAATTGTATGAATGTTTCTAATTTTTGTCAGTAAAATTGCATTTTGAATGATAATATTTATGTTGAGTATTGGTGGATGTAGGTCTTGAGGTATCAAACCAAACCATATTAAATTTTGTAGGGTTTACAATTTTGTTCATAAAATATTGTACGCAGGTTTGCAATTTTTGTCAGAAAAACTATACTTTGAATGATAATATGTATGTTGAGCATTTGTGGATGTATGTCTTGAGGTGCCGAACATGTTAAATTTCTTGTGTGCTTTTATGCAATTCTATAGTTAAGATTATTTTTTTCACATAAAATATTTTTTCATTTACATCTTGTGCTTAGTTGTTTTATAAGTTCTATTCTTATATTGGAAGAGAGAGATAATTAAGATAAAAACTCCTATGATTATTGTTTTATGATTTTGAATTGAGAGATCAAATCCCTTGTATAGTTTAAGATATTATATTCATATCTTTTGAACTCTTTTTATTATGTTAATACAAAAAACATGGCATTTTAAATAAAAAAAGTTTTTAAAATAAAACATAGATTATTTTAATAAATTAAATGAGAAAGACAATTTTAGTTGAATGATATATTCGATGACGATTTCTCAACAACTATTTTTCAGCAAGTGTATAGTGTACTGGTACGCAGTAGTATTAACAAATATCGTATCCACAAGAATTTAGCAAGTATATTGCTAGTTTGATTTTTAGGTTGTTGGTTTTAATAAAGAGTGCAAGTAAAAATAAATAGTAGTAATTAGATAGATTGAGTGGAGTAGGAGCTATGAATTGATTTCATCTCATCTTCTTTTACTACACCACTACCATCTTATTTACTTATTATGCAATTCATTCAATGTCCTGGGAGTACTCTTTCTATGTAGATCTAGGTTATCCTAAATACATTAGAACCTAAGGACTTCAAACCCATTGTGATTCCTCAACTCCTAGTAGAATGAATCCTTACTTTATTGTGTAAGACTCCTTGAATGAATCCTTGCCATGTTTACGAACCTTTCATCCAGAATCCCCTTTAGCTACTTAAATAAGCACTAGTACATGTATGAAGATTTGATTGGACCACAGTTTGAGACCAGTTTCCCAACTCAATCCAAACCAGTTAAATAAATGAGTGATCAAGTCATCATTAAGCATAAATCAAACCACAAACAATTAGATGAAAGCAAAGATAAATACCCAAAAATTAGAAGTGAATATAATCATAATTGATTACATCAAAGCATCTGTACACATCAGATCTATACTAAGAGCATCTCCTTTGTGTCTCAAAGACCCTATTAGATCATATTGCTACTTTTTTAGCCTCCACTCAATGCCTAGAATTAATACATATGGCCTTTTTATAGGAATTTTTTGGATGGTACTTAGCCCAACTTTTGGTGCTTAACCATAGGGGTTTTCTCACAAGTGGGTTTTCTTCTCAACTCAACCTCTTGTCATGGTGCTTAGCACGTGACATTTACCTCTTGGGAGAGTTTTCTTGGCTGCTCAGCCTCATGGATTTGTGCTTCAGGTTTCCTTGCAAAGAAGGTTTTCTCACGAGACTCAACTTCATTCTATTCTGATCAGTCAGAAAGTCAAAATATGTTGTCCAGTCTTTTCTATTTCTATTGCTCACCTCCAGTACTATGGTATGGTTTTCTTTCATATTTATTGTAAAACAACAAAATATCATTAGAATTCATAAAACCCCAATTCTCGCTACATTGTTTTGTATCTTAAGCTAAGCATGCTTGTTTTATACATAAATAGAACCATTTTATACATGATAAGTGTAAATTTCAAAAAGAAAATTTACTTGTTATTGACACTTATCAATATCCTACTGAGTAATTTGATTTTTGAATTTGATTTTATCTTAAATAAAACTTAGTTTGTAAATATAATAGGAATATTCACGGCTTAAAAAACTCATATGATCTGCAAATTTTGTTTTAAAAAATTTTCATAGAAAATATTTACAAATTTGGTTATGAAAAAAAGATGTAAGAAATTGCTACCACTTTTTTTGTCAAATATTTTATATAAAATACTTTTCGCGAAAAAATTGTAAGAAATACTTGCAAATTTTATAGTTTTGTAAGAAATAATGATTACAGGAATTACTTGTCAATTAAAATTATTAAAAAAATTGAAAAAAAAGTTTTTTTTGCTATTTTTTTATCAAATTTGCAAGAAAAATCTCATATGTAATATGTAATATAAAAAATTATAGTAGCAATGATTCAAATATTTAAATGGTATCTATAAAATCCAATATTTATATTAATAATCATAATCATATAAATAAAGTTAGAGAAAGTTGTAAAAAAACTTATGAAAGTTTTTACTCATAAATTTCATCTAGATAAGTTTATAATTATTTAAAATAAGATTATTTATTTAAACAATAGTAATTTTAAAAAGGCTTAATTAAGATTTAAGTATATGATAAATTTTAATATTTTCAACTTAAATGATATTAAATTTTGTTGTTTTATTGGATATTCAAATTTTGTATGTTTTGTACTTAATATGCAAATGATATTTTATGGTTAATGTAAAATGATGAATGATTTTTATTGTTCTCACTACAAATGTGTTATATAAAGAGATCGTCATATTTTTCTATGGCTTTCACATCATCACCTACATCGATCAAGAGCAGTGGCGGAGCATACTTTAGGCAGGGAGGGGTCATAGCCCCCCAAACTTTTTCATTCTTTTAATATTTTAAAATTTTTAATTTTTTTTAAAATTATATATATGTTTAAAATTTGTTAAATTATTTATTTTTAATTTTTTTTAAATATATATATTTTTAAATTAGATAATAGTATATTGAAAAGTTAATAAAAATAAAATTAGGTATTTTTTATTTCTATATTATAGAGTATAACATTTATTGTTAATAAATTGTAAAATATAAAATCAAATATAATAAAGAAAATAAATTATTAAGATAATTTTCATTTTCTATTTTAATTGTCTTTTTAGTTTTTCACATGTTATATTTATCTCTCACCTTTATCTAATTTCATTTTGTTATTTTACGAAAAAAAATAAAAGTTAAGAAAAAATTTATTATCTCTGCCCTCATTTTTTATATCTTCTCCTTTCATTCTTAAAAAAGATAAAAAGTAATTTTTTTCAGTCTCACTTGGTAGTGAAATATGTTTAATATTTACCACTATCTTTTTATCTCATGACCCTTGTGTGTGTGTGTGTATATATATATATATATATATATATATATATATATATATATATATATATATATATATATATATATTAAAGACAATTTTTAATTTTTATTTGTTTATCATAATTTTTTAGTAATTATGTCTCTCAATTATTGGTTATATTATGATAAATTATTTTTTAAAACTTGTTTTTTTAAATAGGTATATTAATAAAAAACAAAAGGATAAATTCATTTTTTAAAATTGATAAAAAAGGAGTGAAGATTAAAACATGACAACATGGTTGCTCATCGCATAAGATGGACAATCCGTTAGATAGTGTAGTTTGTTTTATAATTATAGTTATACTAAAATATTATTCATTTTTAATGAACGGGTGACAATAATGTTAAATATATAAATTTTAAGTATATTATTTTGGCTTCTCCATAAATTTTGATCAAGATCCGCCACTGATCTAAGAGATTGTTCTCGTTATCACAATTGATGGATCATTCTTATTATCCAACATGCTTTCAATAAAAACAATGAATGTTACTCGTCGTTTTATATTAATTTCAATATCTCATTGTGAGAGCCTAGAAAATTGTATTTAAGATGTAACAATGTTTTAAAATAATGAAACTTTATTATTTTACTAACTAGCGTACACACAGGCGTTGTCGCACCTGTACACATTTTTGAAATACATGTGATATTATGATGATAATATAATGTTATTAAGTTAATATATGAAATAAAAATATATTTATTAAAAATAAAGTGAAATATATAAGTAAATATGAGAGAATAATTGTTGATAAATAGAGAAAAAAAAATTTATAAAATTAACGGTCAATTTTCAAAAATTTAATAAATAATTATATTTTAAAGGGTAAAATTAGTATTTTGAAATGTGGACACAAAAGAGGGAATCATCTTTATATATTGTTATAGATAAAACACTTAAATTTAAATAGAGATCTCATAAAAGATGTCATTAGTTAAAAATACTTCACCTCTCTAAAAACTCTTTTCTATAAGTTCTCTCCCCTCTCTAAGATATCTGATCCCATGTTTATTTGATTGAAGATCGGAGACCACTATGGTAATTCTCTTGGCGAGCACTTCCTTTCTACCCAATCAGTGTCTTCAAAACATGTAAGTGGTTTTCTATTCATTTTCTTAGGGGTCTCTTTTTTCTATGGTTGCATGTGATCCTCTCTTAGTCGCATGTGAGGTATTAGTCTTCTTTTTTTAGTCTTTGTTTATCAGTGATCATGATGGTATGGTCTGATCATGTTTATGATGTTTCTACGAGTAGATAGAACATCCTTTGAGTTGAAAGGTGTGGTTGTTGTTCTAGAGCTTTGAGGTTGATCACTCAAGGTAAGGGAAGTTAGTTGTTATCTATATGGTTGAATTTGACAGGTTTTTATATTTTTGCATGCTTGTGTTTGATTGTGATTTGGTATAAAATCATCAACTTCACAAAAGTGCATATGTTGTCATGTGATATAGCGTTAAGTGACATTCTCCACCCTTGAGCGTCATGTTTTGCGAGTTAATGGGTGTTCAACGACGTCTAGGCGATGCTAAGCGTCAACTTCATTGCAGGCATCGGAGCAATTTGACTTCAAGGCGCTAAGCGTCGGACTTTGGCATAAGCGCCAGTTTGTTGTGTGAAAAATGGCGTTGAGCGCTAGCCAAATGCCATGTTTTGCTTGTTTGAGTGGTTTTGGACGTTCTATGACTGATATGAAGCATAATGTATGTTTTGTTATTATAAATTGAATTGAATGTACTATGGAGAGCATGTATGATGGATGTTGAAGGAATTTCAAAGAGAAATTATGTGGTTATAATTGTAGTGTATTAACATACAAATTCAATATGGGGGTATCATATACTCTAATAACTATTCACACTCAAGTATAGTAGAATATGTTATGTTGTGAGAGTCGTCAGAGATCCTAATCACTAAACTTGTTCGGTCTTAGGCGCAAAGGGGATTTACCTTGTGTGTGGTGATTATCCCTTGATGCCAAGTTCTAAAGAGTTTGGGAACCACCACCATCAGTAAGTCTGATATCAAGTGAACGTATCTGGATAATTGAGTTTAGTGTCAACTACATGTGTAATTATATGCATAAATATGTTCTATACCATGTTTTATAGGTTTTTGATATGAATTAATTATATATGAATATTTATTTTATATACTAGCTCACCCTATTGCTTGTTTTGTATGACTTGTGTTTTGTTTGTCTCTTTTGTAATGATCACTTCACTGTGTGAATAGAGAATGACACATGCAATGATGCTCCCCTGGTTGAGAATAGTGAGACCATGGATTAGTGCTTTGGTTTTCTATAGTTGTATAGGAGTTTAGTTGTTTTAAAAAACTCTTATATATCTATATTGGTCATTTATATATTTTTTATGTTATTATAGTTATTATTTTGGATAACTGTATTAATATCTTATATATATCTATAATTACCTGTTTTGTCTTATCAATATTTAATGTTTTATTTGATAATTTATATTATTAAATGAAATGTTACTGTTTTGGATGATTATATTAATATCTTATATATGTTTATAATTACCTATTTTCTTATCAATATTTAATGTTTTATTAGTATTTCTATATTATTAAATGGGATGTTACACTCACATCCAATCCAATTATAATGATAATATAAAAACCACTCATCTATTTAATATAAAAATTAAATAATGTTAACTTAATTAATGAATATAAAAAATTTCTTAATATACAACAAAATTTAATAAAAACTCAATTAAAAATATTTAAATTTGTCAAAAATTTGAAACTTAATTATGTTTTTAAAATTATTCGTTTTGATACTAAACAGTCTATCAATCGAATGCAGATTTACTAAGTTAACCCAGTAATTATATGCAATATAAACATGCTTTTACTTCTATAATAACATAAATATATCATATTATTCAACCACTAAACGTATACTTATTGTATTTAAATCTAACACCATTACTACAGTTGTTTTAATTTCTTATATCCATGTTTAATTTACAGAAATAAATAAAAAATGAGACATTTGCTTACTCAAATAATTGAATTATTTTGCTAACCGTGCTTCTTGTGTTGCGGTTGGCCCATATCACAATCAACGACCAACTTGTAAGCGAAGACAACCAAATCCATTGAAGTTGCTTATGTTGTACTCTGTTTCATCCATCTCCAGCTTCAACGTATTTCTTCTTCTGGAATCCAGCTTAAGAGTTCATTTCTTTTCATCACTGCGTTTATAAGGAAAGAACAAAAGAACTATTTATATGTATATTCATTTTAAAGCTGATTAAGCCTACTCATCAAGCTACATCGAATCCAAGCACACGTTCCTTACAATTCAGACAACCAAGCAACCTTTGCTATGCTTTTCTTTTTGACCCAAATTTCAATTTTTGGTTTACATATGAAATATAAGGTTTAGTAAGTAACATATGTTGCTGTCTTCTTTTCTTTTAAAGTGAAGTGCACGTTTAACAAACGTGTACTTTTTTAAAAAAAATGAAAAACTGGAAAAAAGAAAAGAAAAAAAGAAATAGAATTAGGCCCCTCTTGGCATATGAATAGTATGTTTGTGGTTCGAATTCAATGTTCATAAAAGATGCGCAAACTACTTCAGAGTTTCCATCTCATGAGTTTTAAAGTCTAACTAAACATTAGTCGCTTGAACAAATACCCGTACAATTGGAGTTTAAAGCTTTAGGAATTAAAAATGTACTACTCTCTCACTTCATTTTCGTAGTTCTATATTTTTTATGTCTCTATAATACATTTTTATTGTCTAAGATGGAGAAAAAATAGGTAAATTAAGATAGGTAATGAAAACAGTGAGTGATTATATAACATAATTGTTTATTTTCACATATTTAAATTTATAATATATTAATATTTTTAATACTTAAGTTATATTATAATTAAAATTCACATATTGATGGTTTATGGAAGACATAGTTGTTAGACTATTATCTTCTTCGAGTCTCAACTATAAACAACCAGGAAGATTATTTGTTTATATAAAGATATATGTTTTTATAAATTTAAAACTAAATATAAATAATTATATTTGATTGATTTGTTGTTGTATTTTAATGGGTTATATTGTTTTAGGATGTTTAATGAGATTTATGAAACTTGTATGAATTTTAAATTATATATTCAAAATGATGTATGAATTATTGTTTGAGTTGTTAAGTAAGTATTGACACATATTTTATAATAGAGATCATATTGTTTAATTGATATCTAAGTCACATGGACTAAAATATCAACGGTAAGAAAAAAGATGGAAGAGTTTTCACATGTGTAAATATGTAGACATCAAATATTGTTAACTTACCTTTATTTCATAATTTATTAATTCAGTTGTAAATTCATGTCTTTCATTAAATTAGATGTTAGTATTTCGTAGACCATACTTACTAATTTTTGTTGGGAAGCGTAATTAATATTTTGTTTGTTAAATTTTTTTGCCATATAGATTTGTATGTATTCTAGATGGTTTTTCAATATTTATTTATGATCGATTGAAGTTGAATTGTTTGAGTTATTTACAGTTATTTCTTTTTATCAATGTTCCTTACATTTCCAATAATAATGTACGTTACATTTACTGTCTGATGTTATCATTGTATTTAGTGAGAGACCCAGATATAGCTTAAGGTAAGCTAACATCTCCCTCTTTTTTAAAATTATTATCAAATATTTGGAAAAAAAATATTTTGCTCCCCTAATCTCTTAATTTTGCCTTTTCTAATTTTACTCTTCTTATTTTTTTAATTATTTTATTAATATTCAAATAATTTATAATTAAAATCTGAAATCGAAACTCTTAATTTTTAATTAATGAAAACACGGGTACGGTTGTATATGTGTTTGTATTTTTCAATTTTTATAAACATTTGAATTAAGATCAACAATATTTATTTTTAAAATATATATAATAAATTTTAAAATATTTTTTAAATAAAATAAATGTTAAAAAAAAGCTTTTCAGAATAATAATCAAAATAAAAGAGATTTTTAAAATAAATAGTTAAAAATAAACTATTTATAAAATAAATAATTTTTAAAATAATAATTAAAGATAAAAATAGAAAATGAAAAGTTGACAAAAACAGAAATTTTTTTATATATCGTTATAAATTATAAAATTCAATTAAATTATTATTCTTAATTGTCTCACTGACGTAGGATTTTAGCTCTGCCACTGTATGTATTATGTCATTAACTGTTTTATGTACACAAACAAAACGAGCAAAAACACTACATGAAGGACACTGAAGATTATATTTTTATGTCTTGATATATATATATATATATATAGTAATGTTATGTAATTTTTTGAAATATGGTATGCTGTTTACATGTCTTATATTGTATTTTGTTGGGTTATGTTTTATGCTTTTTTTTCTAGTATGTTACATTAAAGATGAACAAAATTAAAAATAAGAGAGCAAACCTTAAAGAGTATGAGAAGTTAAACAAATTAATACTAATATTTTAGTAATATTTATGAATAATTAATTATATTTAAGAAGCAATTTATAATTTATAATATTATTAATGTTTTATTGATATTTATATTTCTATTATAATAAAATAGTAATTTAAAGGTTTAAATACTGTTTTTTTTCTCTTTTAGTCCATTTTATTCAATTTGATCTTTTTTTAGTGCGTTCAATTTGGTTTCTGATTTGTTAAATTATATTTAATTTTGTCCTTAATGACAGAGTGTACAGGAGAACATTGTTTACATGATATAATACTATTCACATTATGATTGGTTGTGTTTTATTCAAATAAGTCCCTAAGTTAGTTAAATTTGTTCAATTTAATCCATATTTTAGTTAAATTGGTTCAATTTAATCTCACCCTCCATTTCATAACCATTGATCACTATCACTACTACCACCACTACTGTCACTGCCACCACCATCACCGTTATTATCACCACCACTATCACCATAACACTAATAAAATACGTATTTTTTAAACAATAATTTCAAAAGGAATTATTGTATAAGTCAAATTATTAGTATTTTTTTTACTATTTTTTATAATTAAAAGAATTATTTTATTTTCCACTGTCTCGCTGTACATATTTGATCCCAACATAACATTAGAATTAGAATTATTGTATAAGCCTTCTTTTGTTTTCATATGTATATAAAAGGAATAAACCTTTTTTCTTATTTTCATTAATTTTATTTCTCACCTAAATTTGACTATATAGCTGGCAAGGTGCAGGCATTATTGACGGAAAAACTGAATTTAAAAGTTGTTCCTTTTTTTCCATTGTTTGAAACATGGTTTTGTTGATTGAGATAAATTAAGGGAAGACAGAAACTTAGAAAATTAAATTTTAAATTTAAAGAAGAAACATAGAAATGAATGAAGCATAGGTCTAAGTTGATGATGCCTAAAAAGACGGTCACAAAGTGTTTATGAAAGACAATGAGTAACACTCCACTTGTCAGAACCATCATTACTTGCAACCCCAAATTCTTAGACCTAAATATTGTCAGTTCTGATTAAGTCTCTCTTTCTATTTCCAATGTAAACTGGACAACAAAATCTAATTATTAAAGCATTGTCGCACATTTGTTATTTTCTACATTAAAGTATAACATATTGATTTTAGAGTGTCATATAAAATTATTTTAAATGGTTTTTGATAAATAATTTTCTATATTAAATTATTTAGACTAACCTAAATTACTCAGATTGAAATTTATTTTGGTTGGACTTTTTTAATGTTTTATGCCTGAAATTTTTTTTAGTTAATGTTTGAAAAAAAAAATTGTGATCAACATTAATCGAAGTTTTTTCAATTAATATTTTATTTTATTTTATTTATTATTTTTATTGATAAAAAAATTAAAAATTAATCGAAGGACAAAATATAAAAATTAAAAAATAATAATGACAAAAGTTAATTTAAAAAAAAGTTTAATTCACATTTATAAAAGAATAATCTCATAAAAAAAACTTAATTAATTTTGATCGGAGAATAAAGATGATCTTCATCAACAATATAATATTAACAAAATAAATGGAAAAAAATCCTATTAAAATTAAGTGTTAATAAAAAAGATTAGTCGATGTCAACTTAAAATATTTCTCCTAATATTGGTAAAAAAAAAAAAAAACTTAAGTAACAGTGATCAATAAATAATATAAGTCTAATTGATATTTCTAAAAAAAACCCTTGATTATCAAAAATAATATTTGTTAACAAAGATGGAAAAAAATATTCGTTTCACATTAATAAAAAAAAACATCCATAATATTAAACACAAAAACTCTTATAAACATTAGATGAAAAATAAATTTGATTTACATCGATAATAAAATAATTTGATGATATTGATTAAAAAAATAAACATGGTTTTAACCCGAAATAATATTCAATGACATTTATTTTTGAGAATAATGTTTAGATTGTAATACCCGAATTTTTAACAAGCGGAACAATCTACATTAATTAAGTTGTCACAATTTTTCCACTAAAATGAAGTTGTAAAAAACATGAGAGAAAAACATATATAATAAATTTGATAATATGATAATCCCAAATTTCATCAATTATATTTTTAAAATTCTAAAATTTCAATTTTTAAAACATTTCTTATTCAAACAACATATTTTATCATAAAACAATTCAAACTATTTCTAAAACTAAATTACCTTTACATTTTTTCTATTCAAATATATAGTATAGTGTCATTCAATCTATCGTTATTACACACTCATACACACACACACATATATATATATATATATATATATATATATATATATATATATATAATAATAATAATAATAATAATAATAATAATAATAATAGTAGTAGTAGGATTAACAATTCTCTCAACCATTTGTGTGGCTTACAATTTTCATTTCTAAATAAAAGATGGAAAAAAAAATCACTTTGTACAAATTACAGTATAAAGTTTTTTTTTTTTTAAGTATCAGATAACACTGTTGGGGAAAACTCTATCTTAGTGTGGTGGGCAGAAAGAATGTTATAGTAATACAAATCATAATGCATGTTTCATGGAGGGTTTGGTCCACTCATCA
>Ga0209589_1004136_pt1 | contig 25237 bp, 10 predicted proteins | sample CowpeawhiteBW_FD_187525 | JGI IMG/M metagenome (GOLD analysis project Ga0209589, IMG submission 187525) | Root nodule microbial communities of legume samples collected from California USA - Cow pea white BW (SPAdes) (version 2) | ecosystem: Host-associated > Plants > Roots > Nodule | place: USA...
GTCATCAAGGACGTGTGAGAGAAAAAAAAAAAAAGACAAAGAAATAGATTGACAAAAGGAGGTTAAAGAGCATGGATTGAATTTTTTTTTCAGCAAAAATGAATAAATTAAAAAAGAGCACATAAGAAGTGCTCTAACCATTTACAAAAGACTTAACCTACATTAAATACTAAATCTTGGCATCATGACATTATAGATCGAATAATACATTCTCATTGAACATATATATCAAAATTAGTATCCTATTATGATTTATGTATGTATATTTATGTACATGAATGTGTGAGATCTATGATTCTTAAGATGCTAGAGTAATTTTCTATAATAAATTATTATCTCATGAAAATTATAACTTATAGAACACTCTACATCTAGAAATTATCGGTGATAGAAACAAAACCTTACATTACTAAGATTATATGAATTGACAAAAAATAATGAAAAAATAAATATGGTGAAAATTTTGTAAAATAGTTCACACTTGTTACATAGCTGATGTAGTATGGCATTGATTACATCTCTTATAATTTATTAACAATATCATAAGCCACATTTCTTTATTCATTTTCCATTCTTTCTTTCCTTTCATTCTTATTTTTTACATTTTGTGTCTTTTCCCACACACCGCACAACATTGTCACTTTTCTTCCACTCTCATTGCCTCCTTCACAACGTTGTTACTGTCATGTCTAGGGTTTCTACATCAATTTTAATTAATTTGTAATCTTTTATTTTCATCTAATTCTTTTAGACATGCTTGAATCTTGCAATGCACACACTTCAATTTTTACCGTCTTAATTATTTGTTTCTCCTATATTATATTTTGAGATTTAAATTATATTTTTTATACTTTTTTAAATATGTGATGAGCTCTATTATTAATATTATGATTATTACTATAAATTTAGATATTAAAAATTCCGTATTCTTTATCGTTTGTAATTCTAAGCAATGTAAGCAAGCATTGTAAAATGTCGCAATCTATATAAATTAAAGTCACTATCATTGTAGAAGATGACACATTCAGCATCAATTATTAAATAATGTTGAAGCTTTTCCTCAATCACTAACATTTACATTGTTTTATTAATTAATGAAAACTATTAAAATAATTTATGTAAATCCATATAAGTGGATAATGAGATCGTGAAACAGTAATTACAACATGGCGACCTAGTTGGTGGCAAATATTGTTTGATATATATATGAATAACCAATTAGAATCCCCACATAAAGAAGCTGAATTTTCAAATGCTTTGTAATGTTGTTAGTTATATCTGATTCCAGAACACAAAGAACAAATTCATGAAAAATACAAGAACATGCAAAAGTATGAGTTTCCTCTTTGACATTAAGGCAACTAATAACTAGAACTTTGGTTTCATGAAAAAAACAAATGCCCCTAGTGAAATTATGCTACTTCATCTATACGCAATTCATTAACAATGCAGCAAATTAATAATCACTTTTCTTCTACCTAGCTAGTAATGCTATGCATGCATTTGAGTAGATTCTAGCAGCACGCGTGCAGTGCAAATTCTAGTTATATATATATATATATATATATATATATATATATCTATATATATATATATATATATATATATATATATATATATATATATATATATATATATATATATATAGATATATATTATATTATAAGTCATGGTCTGAGATATGCTGTATATTTTGGTTTGGTAATTAATAGAAACAAGAATGGATTTCTTCCTTTTAAGATGCTTGCACATAATGGAACCATTTTACCATTTTTTTAATGAAAACGAAGGAATGACATTGTGGGAAGGAAAGTAAACTATAATGTACATTATTTTGCCTTTGTGTCATTTTTAATTCTTAGAGCGGAGTAAGTTGTTTGTTTTCAAAGACCTAAATTTATGTATTCTCCTGTGTAAGAATATGGAACTAATTATTGTGTTGTATATTTAATGATGCGCAAAATTGATGAGCACCAATGCAAATTGCTTAAGCCTCTGTATTAAATATTTCTTCGTCTTTTTTTATGAATTCCTCATCCTTAAACTTTGGCTTTTCATTATAATAAAATGAAGTGATAATGAAGCCATAATCATTTCCTAAGAAATATGCTCTCCTTTGCTTTGTTAAATGTTAGAATTAGAATATATATGACTGTCATGTGTGGAGGGATTCTCTTATTCGAAAGGTATCGGGCAAAGGAAAAAAATATAGAGCTTTTGCAGGGATGCGTGAACAAAACCTGACGGAATCAGTGAATTTGATAGCCATAGAAAGATGGTATATATATAATTTCAGTGAGAAAGTTAGTTCTAAAACTAATTATTAAATAAATACAGATTAAAGACATTGGTAATTGGTTGTGGTAGACATTATCTAAAGAGGAATGTTGATCGACCAATGCATACATAAACACCTGCGAGAACTAAAATATATTTGCAGACACCCGTCGACAGAACACGATGTAAAGCATAATTAGACAGATTATTTTGTGGAGAATCGCTGTCAGGATATGATACATTACATCAACCATACTACAATTGCTATATATAGTGTGTGATTTACATTTGGACAGTCCTGATGGATGAATACAAACTAAAATTTTTAACTTATAAATACACCTATCATTTTGTATTGTAAATACACTATATTATGAAAACTTTATATATATATATATATATGTATATATATATATATGTATATATAGATACATATATATGTATATATATATACATATATATGTATATATATATACATATATATATATATATATAAATATATATGTATATATATATATATATATATATATATATATATGTATATATATATATATATATATATATAAATATATATGTATATATATATATATATGTATATATATATATATGTATATATATATACTTGCTGATAAAAAAAATTATTAAATAAGTACAGAGTGTAATTATTGGGGTTTTTCCGAAGCTGAAAGTACTATATCTGGTACATATTTGTGTGTTGTGTCTCTGCGTTTCTTTAACTCAGAATGATCCAGTTAACTAGTGTTGCAAAGTAGTTCATAGTTGAATTGTTTTTTTATTTTTTATTCTTCTTTATGACAACTTTACATTGAGCATATATCGAATTGTTCGAAATAAAACAATGTGAAACTAGTACCTGAAACAGATTTTATAATTTTAGCAATCATTATCATCACGATTAAAAGAGTGAATGAGACAAATGGGAGAGGCAGAGAGAAAGAAAGTGAGCTGAGAAATTAGTAGAAAAGTTATAGGATTTGAAATTAAGAGTTAGAGATGTTTACTAACACAAAAAGAGAGTCTTGCGTCTAATTTATATCTAACGGCGAAATAATTTAATTAAAAAATGCAATAATATTTTTGTAAATAAGTGAATATGATTTATGTTACATCGATGTGAGATAATAATTTACGCCAGACGTCATAATATTCGACATAAATTATTCGTTTTAAGTTAAATACATGCAATGTAAATTTTCTTTCAAATATTAGATTCAGGTTCTTATTCTCATTTTTTTACCTGTGTAAAAGTACACAACTCTTATGAATTGTAATTTATTCTTAGATGACAAAATGGTACTGGTTTAAAGATTTATTTATGACCAAATCTTCAAATTTCATGGTGGCCTTCTCATGGAGTAATTTTTTGTCTAATATTTTTCGTTAAGATTTATTTGTTAAACTTTTCGTGACCACAATTATTTTTTGGGGAACTCAATTATGGTTTTGCATGAATGTTCACTAATTTGTATATCGTATTTGCAATTGTAAGAACAAAGTAGCAATATAAAAAGTATTAAACTTTCATGACAATTAAAATCAAAATCGAACATCGATTCTCACCTTGATTCATTTCTACTACTAATAAAAAAACTATAACGTAACGAGTATTTATTAATTGTTTCAATTTTGTGTGTTGCATATCAAATAAAAGATTTTTTTATAAAGTTGAAAAAGAGTTGGTGAATTGGAAAGTCAAATTTGAGACAAAAGTTGGACTATTCAGAAAGAAGATTGAGCTGTACAAATTCAAGGGTAATGAAATCGATGATGAACTAAAAATTAGGATAACCGATCTAATAATAATTATGAGGTCAAGATGATTCTTTGTTTAATTGAAATGAAATATATATATATATATATATATATATATATATATATATATATATATATATATATATATATATCCTAATGATCACATATTGTACGAGAAAAAAATTGAATGGTAAAAAAAATGTCCAAATAGATGGGCTTATCACGTTACATGCAAAAGAATAACAAGAGAAATGATACATTGACACCCAAAAATGACCACTTTCATCACCACCTGACGTGGTAACAACAATTTGATTTAATTTTTTTTTTATAATTGAAAAATGAAATGAAACTGATCAAGCTTGTTTCCCCGCTCCCGCGCGTGTAGCCACATCCACTTGCCCACTTCTCACACACTAGTCCGCGCAAATTTTTTTCGTTTTCGAAAATGCCTCTCCTCTACTGCTCCACCGCTTCTCCAGTTTCTCCAAAGTGCTCACAAACCCTCCCCCGCCACTCGCCACTCATCACAGAACACTCAATCGAAAGCGCACAAAACCCTTCCCGCACACACACACACACACACACACCTCTGGTCGCCTTCTTCCCGCAACCGCCGCCCCACAAAATCCTTCCCGCACCACAGAACCCTTCCTCTGGTCGACCTCTTCCCGAAACCGCCGCCGCACAACCATCGTCCCGCACACACACACACACCTCTGGTCGACCAAGTATTAATTTTAATTGTCGGAATTGCTGCTGACCCGTACTGACATCTAACATGCTACCCAAACACATATAAAATGTAATCCAATCCGTTTTTAGGAATACTGGTCACTTATTAATTTTTGTTTGATGGACTAGTTTAATCCAATCTGTTTTGACAGGCCAATGACAAACCGTGCCAAAATAGACTAGACTATCTTGTTTTGCCACCAAGAGTTAAACCATGTTAAAATAGAATGCACTAATCATTATGAAAGTAAAAAGTTATAAATTGATTAAGGAGAATGCTAACCAGTGCCCTAAAGACACTGGTTAAGGAATAATAAATGTACTTTGATATCATCCTTTTTATATTGAAAGCTGAAATAATTAAATACAGTGATTAAAATAGTATAAATGCACATAATAAATTTTATAAAGACAAAAATACCCTTTTAAATGTGTAGACAATAACTTACTTTTACAAAAAAAATTTGGAATTTTTAAGGTCTCTACTAAAAAGAAAAAAATCAATTAAGTCTTAAATTGACACTTTAATTATTCTTTTTTTATAACAATTTTTATATGTTTAACAATATTTTTTGTGTTGGTTTTTCTGTTAATTTATACTTTTTTATGTTATTTTTTTAAAGTTTTAGACGTTTAACACTATTTTTTGTTGGTTTTTTGTTAATTTAAATTTTAACATTAAAATATAGTTATTATATTATTTAATTAGTTTTTAAATTTTATTTGTGAACATTAAATAAAATATTAAATACACATGTACAATATTTATGGACATTTTTGTGTTTTAAAGAAAATAAAGTTGCATTAATGGTTATTAGGTCAAGTTTTATTTAATATTACACTTATCTATATATTTTTGTAAGATCCAATGTATATTAATTATCCTTAACCAGTACCTTAAGGGCATTATACATAAGGGCACTGGTCAGCAAGACCCATTAATTAATGCACCAGTTGACATTATACATCAATCGAAATAGAACCAAAACACAAGGAAACACCAAGTGGTAGTAAAAATCTTTACAACAGTTAAGAGAATCAATAGAAAAGTATGTAGATTCATCGCCAGACATCAGCTATGTTTTGACTAATGTCACTAACTCTATTGTATTTACCTTCTCATCATATACGATTTGTGTTCTTAGTGGGCACTTAGATGTAGAGAGATGGGTAAATGAATGATGCAGTGAAGGGTAATGACTAAAAAGGCAAGCTAGCAATCTAATTGGAGAAAGTTGAGAGGAAAAAGTCAAAAAGGAAGAATGGATTATTCGCGTTGATTCCTCTCTGGTTCTCTCCTTTTTAACCAGTATATCTTGTCTCTTGTGATGATATAAAAACAAAGCAAAGCATCTTTTACACATGATATGACCTTATATGAATGGGAAAGAAAGCTGATACTACAGATCCTGTGGAGCTGAGGTGTGAGATGTGGCCAACAACACACCCACTTGGAGGAACAAAGGTCAATGCAAATTTGGATGACCCACTTCAGATAAATACCAAACTAAAGCCTGACACTCACTGCTTCCTACCCTCCTTCCACCAAAATCCATGCTTCTAATCAAATTCAAGCAACTCGGCACAATGCTTATGCTTTAGACATGTTCTTATAAACACGCCAATGAAAGATTTAGGATAAAAATAGGATTAATTAAGGTGGTTTTGGTTCCATGTTCCATATCATATATACACAAACACTGTGAGTCATTATGCCCTTTAGTCTTAAACTTTCCTTTACACTGTCTTCCAAATATACCAGCCGTTACTTATGACTTATTCCGTGTGCAATCATGAGATTTCATTGCATGGAAAACAAGAAATAGCTGGCAGCATTTTTTGACTGAGAATCAAGCCTTCGCATTTTCATGCAGTAGATTATACAAAGAGGAGGAGTTAGAAATTTTGGATAGAGTTTATGTGTGAATGTGTTTTTTTTTTCAAAGGTTAATATGTCTTGTCTATCTTGTTCGTGAAACTTTTTCCATTTGCCCTTTTCAGGCGGATGAATGATAAAGAAAAGCGAGTTTCAGAATAAATCGGAGTACTGTACTATATGATTGTCATTCACTATTTCCAGTTATCTGTCATACAGTATACAAACTCTACTTGTGACTCACTATGAATCATGATGTCACTTGGCAATGATTTTTGTTTGATTAAAATAAGCTCTAAAAGATGTTCTAAAACATGATGATCTTTTAACCATTACTAATTAATCTGTATAACAAGACAAAAACTTCATATAAAAAATGATTTACATCAATAGGAGTGATAAGGTGACGTAATAATTAATTAGAGAAAAATGAAGGTAAGAGTCGCAGGTTCCATGAGAAATAAGGTTGGATGGACAAAGAAGAAGGAATGAAAAGGTAGTAGATTCGATCTCAATTTTCATCAAAAATTAAGAAAAAAAAACATATTGAATCTTTTTAATTACTTTATATCACTAAAATGGACCGTCTATATATCATAATAAAAATAATATATTTGGAAAAGTTTCATGTCATTTAGGATAAACAAGGAATCAGTGATTATACACTACAAGAAATCTTTGATTAAAGATCAATTTTAGTGAAAAAAAAAATTAGTCACTATAATTTATAATTAAGATATCAATTTATAAACTAAAAGTTATTGGTAACTAAAATAGTTTTAAAAATTTATAGTTGGTTTCTATTGGTAACTAAAATAATTTCTATTATGAATTAGTCTCTAAATTGGTCATTATTATTAGCTATCTAGGTTTTGAGTACCAAAAAAATTAGTCTCTAATTAGTTTCTAAATTGGTCTCTAAGTATATATTTTTTTGTCGTAAAATTAGTCACTATTTAATAATTTTCGTGTAGTGATAATTATATAATAGACTCTAACTCCAAATTACTTTTTTACCCCAGTCAAATATTAGATAAACCTCACAACAACTCACAAAGTGATCATATAAGAACTCAAAATAGAATTACTTTTTCCAAAAAAAAACATTAAAGTGATCAGACAGAATTTAAACAATATATAAAAATTAATACAATGAGAAGCAATAATTAACAATTAAATAAACTACTTTCAAATAAAGTTTAGAAATCCATATAGATAAGGGACAACATAAAAGTAAAGGGTAATAATAAAGTAAAGTGTAACATTTTGTTTTCACATATTTCCTTCAACCCATTGGATTACTATATATTTTTTCTCTTACTGTTAACATAAGTAACTTTAGTTTTCTAAATATGTGTTAACTTGATTACAATGCGCTCTAATTACTATTCAAGATTTCATAATTTATGCATATTCACGTGATTTATTAATGGAAGTTTAGAAAAATTGGAGATTGCATATGTATGATTGGATTTTTCCTAAATGTGTTTTACCCGATGATAATTTAAATATACATAAATATATTATTAGTCCTAAATTTGTATATAAGATTGAAATTCGTTTATGATCAAAATTTTGATACATTTTGGTCTCTAAATTTAAAAAATAAATTATATAATTATTTTGAATCAACAATGTTAACTTTTTTATGTGTTAAAAGGTATTTTAGATTAAATTAAAAGTTAATGTCATTTGATTAAAAGAACTATATTCATTTATTTTTTAAGTTTAATGACCAACATGTATTTAAAATTGAGATGAGAACGAATTTCAATTTATAAAAACTAAAAACATATTCAATCATTTTTCTAAAAATAAAATCATAACACCAATTTCAGACCTTAGCAATGTAACATCTCTACAAATGATTTATGTATCGTTACTGTAAAAAATAAGAGTTAATTAGAAAATTTAACATTGTTCCTTTTTTTATTCAATTTAAAATATTTTGTATTTTATATATCTCATGAATGAAAAAATAAATTAAATATTTTTTAGAAAATATTGTGACTAAGTAAAACAAAATAAATAAAAAATATTAATTACAAAAATTAATTAAGAAGATATTAGTTAATTAAATAAGTATTAATTATATATATATATATATATATATATATATATATATATATATATATATATATATATATATTAAAAATTAGTTTTTAAAGAGAGATTCTAAGAGATAAGAAGAAAGAAGAAAAAAAGTGAAAAGAAAAGAGATAAGAAGAAAAGATAAGGTATAGCTCTTCATTCATGAAAGTTATTATGACTTGACAAGGTTAAATAAATGGATAAATCCAAAGAGAATGTCTCTAAAAAAATTGTAAAAGAATAAGATAGGAGAGAAAAAAAAGTATTTTCTGTATGTTAATTGAAAAAGATTTAAGAGAAGAGTGGGGTTAAGTTTTTATTATATAAATCTTAATAAATTTATGTATGTTTTATTTATTTTAAATTATATATTATTTTATTTATTTTATTAAACTTATTTTTATTTTTTATTTAATTACTCAGTGATTTATTTATTTTATTTATTTATTTCTAAGGATCTTATTTATTTTATTTAGTTTACTTTTAATTATGAAATGATATGTTTATTTATTTTATTTTATAATTTATTTCATTTAATTTCTTTCTAATTACACTTTTATTTATTTATTATTTATAATTATGACATTTAATTTATTTACACTGAGATCCTGTTTATTATTTTATTTCATTTATTATTTATCACTAGTTGTTTTTGTTAATTTATAATTTTTGTCATTTTTTATGAAATTTTAACCCACATCTAACTATTTATTTAATGTTTTTACTTTAATTCTAATTTTATTTTATTTTGTTTATTTTAATATGTTATTCTTTTTGAATTTGAAAAATATATGCAAAATAATAAAAATAAGATAAATATATATATTTTTTATTCATTGAAAAAAATTAGATGTTATATTATTACTTTTTAAAAATATTTGTACTTCTTTGGATAGTATATAAATTATTCATCAAAGAAAAAAATATATCTTGATAATCATAACTTTTTGTGATCATTAAAAATGTGCATGTGCATCCTAAATAAAGACATTAGACCCACGAATGTGCACAACAGTGTTGTAACCTTTTCCTGTAATTGGTTATGTTGTTATTGGACTTTTGCAATTTGAATTGAATAATATTATACACATGTTTTGGTTCCTCTTTAGAAGGTTGTTAGTTAAAAAACATGAATATGATGTTTTTGAGAAATTAGACGCGTTTCCTTAAAAAAGACACACACAAAAAACACAATAAGCATGTAAGCACCTACATGGAAACGAATGCAAAATAGTGCTATGATCATGCTAATTAAATTATTAATTATGTGTTGTCATTATTAAATTAAGCTTTAAATACTTTATCTTCACTTATATTCGGTAATGTTTAATGTTGTACATCGATGGTGGTGTTTTTATGTGAATTATATTTAGGTTGTTTATGTAATTACCATTGCATAATTTATTTGTTTTTCAAAATAAATTTTACATCATAAATAAAAATAATAATGTTATTCAAACAAAGAATGTTAATTTTTTTATTTAGTCATGCGGTTATTGAATGTTGTTTTATCAAAATAATAATGTTGTTTTACTCTCGTGATCTTATATTTTTATTAAGTGATAATTAAGGTATTAAAAGTCATGTTTATCGAGGATAATGTCAATGAACCTTAATGTTCACTATGAATAAATTATAATAAAGTATTTTATAAAGACTAATGGAATCTATGTGTGACCTAAGTAATAACATGTGACATGTCATTGTTACATTAAATAGCCAAAAAAAATACTTAATCTTGTTCCCATGTACTGTTTTTGTATAAATTAGTGTCGAATGAAAGATACTTAATTTATAAAAAGTTGATATAATATATCTTTCCGACATTTTATCTGAATTTTCTCGGGACAACAAAGACCTTTTTTTCCACAGACCTTTATCCACCACAAGGTGCTGAGTGGATTATATATATATATATATATATATATATATATATATATATATATATATATAATTATAATTATAATGGAGCACTCTCTTTGAGGAAGGTTAAGAAAAATAAATGACCAATCACCTTAATTATGATGTGGTGCATTATATCAGCGAGGCTTTTGGTCATGCCGCCATTATATATATTCTGTTCTGTAATAGAAAAAAGCACAAGATGACCTTGCTGACTTGTGTAAATCAATAGATAAAATTTCTTTACTTTAACTGTTAACTGCTATAACGGATTCCAAATGATTGTTCTTTTGAAATTTCTAACAAAAAAAAATTGCTCCAATTACTTCCATTGGGGTAAATGCACCGACTGCAACACAAAGTAAAGATAAGCATCAAGCTTTTTATACTGCAAATTATAATGCTGTATATAATAAAGGCTGCATTGTTGTAGATAAAATCAAATTTAGATAATGTCTGGGATAAACATTTTGTACAATGAACTAAAACACAATTTTAAGTTTTTTCCCACGATTTTCTTCCTTTCCTTTCTAAACTAAACAGGTCCTAAAGTTTATTGAAGTCAAATTGTACATCTTTAAAAGAAATAAAGGAGAGTATGGTTTTTGGTCCACCAAGCAAAAGGACTAACATGAGTATGTCTACACGTAATTAATTAAACTTAAATGAACTTCTTTTCATATTAAACATGCACTTGTTATGAGAATAAGATCTAACCTAAATATATGTAGGCGAAAGATGAACTTTTTGAATTTGAATGTAGCTACATATAATTTAGGAGAGTCATAATTAAATTATTGGCTGGTTGGTCCCTTGGTCCCTTGTAATAATATCTAAATATTTAGTGAAGAGGTTTGCCATTCTTGGATAGATGATTATACTGGTAATTAAGTATTTATAAAGAATGATTCGATCTAATAATAAAGAACGGTCACTTGTTTCCTTTGTGTAATTAATAGCACAGAAGCACCAATTCACAACTGTATTAGTGGCCACGCACTGCACAATGTCATATTTTTGTTCACAAGAATCATGTCCAACTATTCTTGAGTCTTAGTGAAGAGAAATCTTTCGGTGCTTTTTTGTGGATGCTTGTCACATCTTTTCATTGTTTCATCTCCAGGGAAAATTCTAAAGAATTAGGTCAAATGTTCCTCTTCTAATTGTCATATTCCCCTTACAAAACCACTATTTTCTTCAATAATAAATCACCCTTTCCTTACAAAAGTACGTTATAGGTAATTCACCAATCTCATTATTTGCTATTATATACCATCTTCATGTTATTTACCCAAAATAATAACAAGATGATATAATTCATTTCAGCATAAACAACACACAGTGACTTCGATTTCACTTTTTAAATGAATGCAAAGGCGAAAGGAAAATCTAAAAACACAAGCACAGAACAAAGAAAGCGCGAAGATAATATTAATTAGGGAACTAAGAAAAGATCAAAGAGGAAATAACGAAAAAAAAATGTTATTTGCTTTGTTGGAAAAATAAAAAAGATTGAATATATATAGCCTGGAAAATGACACGTAACTATTATGAAACAATAATCAAGGAAATATAGCAAGAAAAATATAAAAACATAGAAATTTGCAATAATTATGATGTTGAAAATAAAGTCACATAAAAAAAATAAAAAAAACTATACACCAAAAGTTAACTAAAGATAAAACTAAGTAGTGGTGTAATTTTTTTGAGGAATTTAATAAGGCGGCTTAAATATGTATGTAATGGAATTGATGAATTGTTAAATTAGTTTAAAAAATTAGAGATTAGGGTTGATATATTGGGAGCATGGGTCCCATAATTGATATAATAATTTCTGGTCAGAAGTAGGCTAGGGACATTTGCTAGGCCATCTTAATTATCAACTACAGTTACGAAAGCAACGAAGCATAGCAATATTCCCTCTTCCAAGTTGTTATTTAAAACCTTGAATCCACTCCTTATTGAAGCCAAGAAGCCAAGAAGCCAAGTGCATATAGACATTAATAATGTCCAACAGCATGAAAAAGTTGTCCAGTTATTTGCATTCACTATCCCAAACCCCTCACAGGCTCAGAAAAAGAATGCTAGCCACATGGACCCCAGACCAAGAATTCAACCAGGTCAGGCACAGATCTGGAGCTGACATGAAGAGGAAGCTCAACTGGTATGATCTGGTTGCTCTTGGTGTTGGAGGAATGCTTGGTGTTGGTGTCTTTGTCACAACTGGCTCAGTTTCCCTTCACCACTCTGGTCCTTCCGTCTTCATTTCCTATATCATAGCAGGAATCTCAGCCCTTCTCTCCTCCTTGTGTTACACTGAATTTGCTGTTCAAGTCCCAGTTGCAGGAGGAGCTTTCAGTTATTTAAGATTAACCTTTGGTACCTTTTCTTCCCTTATTGTGCTTTTCCTTACTATATATACAAAAATTTAACTATATAATTTCCGCTGTAGGGGAATTCTTTGGATATTTTGCTGGGGCAAATATACTAATGGAGTATGTCTTCTCAAACGCTGCCGTGGCAAGGAGCTTTACTGAATATTTGAGCATTGCGTTTGGACAAAATGATCCAAATGTGTGGAGAGTGGAAGTCCATGGCTTGCCCAAGGATTATAACATGTTGGATTTTCCAGCTGTGGCTGTCATTCTCATTCTCACTCTCTTTCTGTGTCATAGGTTTGATTGGTTTCTTCTGCTTCCGACATGTTTGTTCTTGTTCTGATGCTATCTGTTTAATCATCCATTTTTCAACGGATAAACATTTTAATATGTTATCCTCTTATGTGACAACTAATTAACAAACTACTTTATTAATTACCTGTTTTGCTTTTTGTAATCACAATGTTGAACCCATTACTTATTTACACTTTTTTTAAACGTTGGATTTTGAAAATGCTTGTGTTAATTATATTTTGGTTTCTTGCAGTACAAAGGAAAGCTCCGTGTTGAACCTCGTTATGACAGTGTTCCATGTGATTTTCTTTGGGTTCATTATAATCGCTGGTTATTGCAATGGAAGTGCCAAAAACCTGGTTAATCCAAAAGGTATAGCACCTTTCGGTGTTAGAGGTGTTCTTGACGGAGCCGCAATAGTGTACTTCAGTTATATAGGCTATGACTCGGCCTCAACCATGGCTGAGGAGGTCAAAGACCCTTTTAAGAGCCTACCCATTGGAATTGTGGGTTCAGTTCTGATAACCACTTTGCTCTATTGCTTAATGTCTCTGTCTTTGTGCATGATGGTTCCTTACAACAAGGTCAGTGAAGAAGCTTCTCAACTCGAGTCCTTGTTTTCTAATAGGCTTGAATAAATGAACCTTAACTTTATTATAATATATGGTGTGGTCGTGATGAAAAGCTAATTGGTGGTGTAATATATATAGATATCCGAGAAAGCATCATTTTCAATAGCTTTTTTGAAAATTGGTTGGAGTTGGGCGAGCAATCTGGTAGGGGCAGGTGCAAGTTTGGGCATTGTGGCTTCTCTCTTGGTAGCCATGCTAGGCCAAGCAAGGTACCTTTGTGTTATTGGAAGGGCAAGGTTGGTGCCATCTTGGTTAGCCAAAGTACACCCTTCAACAGGCACACCATTGAATGCCACGGTCTTTTTGGGTAAGCAAATTGTCTCTCTCTTAATTAATTAACAAAAAGAATTATAGGTTCTTCGGCATTGGAATATTTGTCTTCTTTTTTTTTTTCTCTAGAAGGATCGTAGAAATTTCAACGTCCACTTTTCTTATAAATGTTATTGTACTCACACACCTGAGGATACGGAAACTCATAATCACTTTTCGTTGTCATGCATATAATGAGTAGTGTGATACAGAAAAATTACTCGGTATGCTGCAACAAAATATAGTTGTAAGTTTGGGTTAATAACTATATCTTCATTTTAAGGCATTTCTTTAATCAACAATCTTGTTTCGGTTTTTTGGTTTAAACAAATAACCTCATACTCAACCAGTTTTTATTATTAGTTTAAGTACTTATTGTGTTTGCCTGATGTTCAATATGCTGATAAAAATAATGATGACTTAGTTTTTTTTTTTTTTAAATGTGTCTACATTATTTATTTTTAATTACTTACAGTATTGTATTTACCTTAAATTACAAAGCCTGAGTTTAGTATCAAACTTCTTGTGCGTCCTTTTATTTTTTATCTCCGCCTTCATTGACTACTCAACATGATCTCTCTCTTTCACAATATATATAAACTTTAATTTGAAGCCTTTTTTTCTTATCAACATAATTTATTTAACTTAAATCTATAGAACATTATCTTATTCTTTCGCCGTACATTGTTGTAGAAAGGAAGGGTTTATTATTCGCTTCTCAATAACTTTATTCCACGGCAAAAACACACACACACTTACATATATTTTGTTTGAAATTATGTCGTCACTGAAATGGTATGTAGTTTTTGTTAAAAGGTAATAGAAAAAAATATATTTAATGAGAAATCAAAATGACTGGAGATAATTAATAGTAATTGGGTTATTTAATGTCAGATTTATCTTTAAATCTATAGATAACTAATTTACATTACGAGCATATATGAATATCAATTAACAGATACATTGGTAAAAGTTTAATGACATATATATAATGTTTTATATTCCTAAAATTTTTATGTATATAGATATAAGAAAAGTCTTTTGAAAAATGTTAAAATAACTTTTATAGAATAGACATTTCCATCTCATTTTCTCAAAATAAAATTCTGAATGTACTTCTAAATATATCTTTTTTTCTCAAAAGGTAAAATACCATAGTTTTTTAAACTGTCAAAAGATTCCTAACTAGTACTTAAAATTCTGATAAAATAACTTAACAAAATTAACTTTTTTCCAAAACAATTGCAAATAAAAAAAAAAAAAAACTTCGACACTATTGAATTTCTTTATTCATTAGTTCTAGGTTTCTGCTAGTCTAAACTTTCAAGTTAAACTAAACTCATAATCACTTTTCATTGTTTTATATTTTAATATTAGGTTAGTGAATGAATAGTGAAACGTTGATTCAACAACTGGGTTGGCTAGATCTTGACATACGAATATGGAGATTAAATAAGAAAAGAAAGAAGAAAGATTAAGGGAAAATGTGAAGGAGATACCTATAAAGATGTTTATTTTTGTTGTTGGTGGTGTAGGAATTTGCACAGCATGTATTGCACTGTTCACGGAGCTTGACATTATAATTGAGTTGATAAGCATCGGCACGCTGATGGTGTTCTACATGGTAGCCAATGCTCTTATATACCGTCGATATGTAATCACTGGGCATGCCCCACCTTCGCACACTCTTTTGTTCCTTTTTCTCCTATCTCTAAGTGCACTATGCTTCTCCATTGCGTGGAAATTCAAGCAGCAATGGTGGGGTCTTGTACTTTTTGGTGGGTTTATGATCGCCATCACTGCCTTCTATCACCACGTGATGCTTAATACTACCATTGCCCAACAACAACAACAACAACAACATTGGTCCGTTCCATTCATGCCATGGCCACCCTCCATCTCCATCTTTCTTAACGTTTTCCTCATAACCACGCTCAAAACCCTCTCTTTCCAACGCTTTGCCATATGGGCATGCCTCATCACCATCTTCTACGTGCTCTATGGCGTTCACAACACTTATGAGGCTGAGGAGATTCAGATGGTTGGTGATCAAGTGAATTCAAGTGTACACAACTTGCAAACCAAGGTGGAGATTCAAGTGTATTAGTTGAAGCAAGCAATGCAATTGGTTGTTGTTGTTGTTATTGTTATTATTATTATTATTATATGTACATTGTGGGAAAGAGACAGAAGGGATATTCTGAAGAATGGTGATGCCGCTATTATACATCATAGAAAGAGGGAGCAAACTCTTGAAGCAACAATGATTCTTCAGTAGTGGGAAACATTGAATTGAGTTGAAGTCCAATCCGGGTGCAATCTGCAGTCTTTTGAATAGTACTGAAATAACTTGTTTCGTTGTGTCATTTCGGTAGCACGTCAAAAGTGAATGGTGGGTCAAAAATCAGATGAGAGTGGGTTTAGTTTAGCAATCTCTTCGGTATCTTTGGAAAAGATGGGTTCAATTCATGACCAACCTATTCACCCTATCAGATCCCACCTGGGGCATAAAAAGTGTATATATATCACCCTTCTCTTCCTCATTTCAATTATTATTCTACTTCTTCTATCTCCACTCACTCACTAACTCACTCCGATTCAATTTTTCAAGCGCCTAGCATTGTTAAAATCTTCACACTTACCTGACCTTAAAGTATTTTGAGTTAAAAAGTTGTCAAGTCACACCAAAACCTGCCAGTGAAAAGTTCTTTAGAACCAGTAAAAGTCTGAAGTTTAAATTCAGCTTTACTTATATCAGTGAAATGCAATAAACCTTATTATATTTGCTGCTGCAAATCAGAAGTTATGCGACAAACAGCTGTTGATCGGAACAGGACAGGAGCGCATGAGAATGCAAAATTTCTTACATTTTTACTGTAGAAAGAATCTTATATATTAAATTAAACCACCTGTGTAAAAAGTTAATTATGTAAGCGTGTCAGAACCCCATATTCTGAAGAACTAAGGTCATTTTCATACAAAAATACTAATTGGAATGAACACGTAAAATTCATTGGCCTCTAAAACATGATGACTCGAATTTGGTAAGACATTATTGTGCTTAATTTCTAACCGGAGTCCATTATTGTTAGGTTTATTCCGAGAATATAGTCAAAAAGATCCGACACCAATAAAATCTGAACCCAACAATACATAATATTGACACTATTTTTAACGCCAATAAAACTTAAACTCATATTTAGATTTCTATTCATCATGAACAACTATTTTAGCCGATAAAAAAAATTGAAAAGGACAACAAATTTGGACCGTACAGGTGGCACATCTCATCTGGTGCACACCACAGACGAAGTTAGGTACATGAACATTTGAAGCTGCTAGAATCGCAGTTGTACGAAAACAGACTGGTCTTCAAGTGGAAATTGGTACGAATAGGTGAAAATTCTGAAAGCTTGGACCTTTTCATTCTCATAACATTAACTACACATTATTTTATTTTTTTAAATGTTAAACCCAATAACTAGAAAGAAAATTTTGCTGATAAAAAAAAATTAGAAAGAAAATATAGAAGAGAAAGGATTTGATCATTGTAACTTAAATCTGCGGAGCAATAGAGAGTATAATTGATAGTTGGGATTTTGGAAGTCTTTGAAACAAGAGAAGGAATTTATCACTGGCAAATAATGTGATGAAATGATCGGTGAAAGAAAAAGTTGTCTGTATGATTCTACTAACACTAATCAACAAGTTGTAGTTCTGCTTGTGCAGATGGCATCATATAAGAAATATATATATATATAGAAATAAAGATATCAATAATACATATTAAAATGAATGCTGTTCAACAAAAGAAAATATTAAAATAGATAGCATAGTGGAACTGTGGTTTCAGTGATTTATTGTAAAGTCTTTTGAGTCACTGTTGTTAGACTGGGAAGCGTAATTCTCGTAACAACCTCTGAGAAATGTCGGGAATTATAGCAAAATAAAGGATAAAAATCAAGACATTTTTTTTTAATCGTTAACATTTTATAAGATCTAGAAAGTAGTAAAAAAATAATAATAAGTAGTGAAAAAAATATATTCAATTATTTTATTAATAAAAATCATATATCAACATATACTTTTATTATAAGAAGTATTATTTTTTTTTCAAATTGTTTTTTAAATCTTTGTCTAGCTTTCTCTCTAACCTTCTAACTCACTTTTTTATTTGTTTTACCATCAAAGACCACCGGTAGATTTATGGTGAAGAGGTTTATACTTTTGACCAATCATGTTAATGGGAAAATTTCTAGGTGAGATCTTAAATTGATCAATGAATTCACTTACTTGGTGGCAATGGACATTACTTCTATTCACTTACTTGGTGGCAATGGACATTACTTCTCGATCGTTGGACGCTCTCTCTCAAATAAGTGATTTCTTAGAGGTTTTAGCGTCAAATATCACTTACCTAACGTTGGGCGTTGTCCTTTTTCTTTTGTTCTTAGTCATCTAAAAAAATTGAGATTTTCATTTTGTTAATCACTGGATCAAACTGACATTTTGACAGTTGGTCTAAGACATATAATTCTTCACTTTGACCGTAAGGATCTTTTATTAGAGATTTGTGGGTATAGTAATCCATCTCGCACTTTTGATGTATTTAATGGAAATATGGCAATTACATGTTATATCAATGTAATAAAAAATAAATGATGAATTATTAACAAGTAATTTGAAATAAATAATAGGTGAATTATGTCATGAGATGAATTTAGATTGAGGTAAATAACATATGTATGACATTGTCTGATTATTCAAGCTCAGTGGCGGAACTTGGACAAAATATTTAGGGGCGCCAAATTAAATTTGTTACATATAATTTTTTTCTTCATTTTTCTTTTTCATTTCTTTGGCTTAAAACAAGCACACATAATAATAAAATTCAAAAAAAAAATATGACTATCATTCGTTATTATATCATGCTATTATATCATGATATCAGACCATGAATACCATTTTGATAAGCCCTTCGTACCTCATCAATTTTAAATTCATTATATGTAACTTTAAGAACTTTAGAGATTTATTTTTTATTGTCTTGAATTCTTGGTTCTCATGAAATTTCTTAAGTTTAGTTAATGTAGATGCATTTTTTTTTCATCTTTATCACAAACCTTCTTCTTTCCAAAAAAAGAATCAATTCTTTTACTCTTTATCATAATCTTTTTGATATAAATTTATCACCTCTCACCTATTTAGAAAAAGATAAAATTTGTATTCACAAATCACAATTATCACAATGCAAAACATAACAAAATTCATACAACTTTAATTAAATAAGCAACACTATATTAATTCAAAACTTTAAAAAAAATTACCATAGGCAGCAAAAAACATAAAATCCCTAAATTTCATAATTAAGGGTTATAATAATTTGGGAAAAATTATAATTAAGGTTCATAAAAATTTCATAAAACAAACCCTAAAATCAAAATTAGGGTTTATACTCATTTGATAAACTTAATTTTGGAGAAACATCCAAAAAAGAATCATATATTTAACATATATAAATTATAATAAGATATGTGAGAGATCATCCGAGAATGTATACTTCAATATCAATCTATGTGTTTCCCAACCTCTGTTTTCTAATCTATCTCTTTGTATTTATTTCTCCTCACACACTTTCATGATAATTTATATTATGGAAAGTTCTTATAGCTAAAAATAAAAAAAAAAAACTCTAATCTCTTTTATAAATCAATGTCTCCATGAAACTTTTTATTTTATCTTTTATTATAATTTTCATAATATAAATAATATATAAATATAATTTTAAAAAATAAATAAATATATATAAAAAATAAATTTTAAAAATTTTGGAGGAGCCGTGGCTCTCCCCTGTCACTGAGTAGTTTCGTCAATGTTCAAGATTATATGAGAATATAATGAATGAGTTAGGTGTGATATGCTATTCTTTAGCTACTTTTTTGTGATTAAGCTCACTACCTTTGTAATGTTTATTGTGAGTTCGATGTATATATGTAAATGAATGTTTGTGATGTTTAATGTTGAATGAGTTGTTAGATCTATATACATGTGTGAAAGAATGTTAGTGGTGGTTAATGTTGAATGAGATGATGATGTGTGATTGAAATTTGATGAATGTGAAATGGCTTTCAAGGGAGAATTTGACTCTTGTGATAGGTGTATTGAGTTTGGTTCGGATGGAGATTATCCAAACTCTAGTAGGTATTCTAACTCATAAAAAATAAGATATCTAGTTAGTGAGAATCAATGGAGGTTTCTATGACGGGATTCGATTGGAATAGGCCTTTATGACTGTCATAGGTGAACTAACCTTGTCATATAGGAAGCTTAGGTAGAGCCATGCTATAAGCTAAAATTTGTTGGTATCCTTATGATAGGTGCAAAATCTCTAGCGTTTGATTCAATACACTGAACCCTCTAGAGGTAGTTGTTGTAATGGTTTATTCATTTGCAATGATCGTATGTTATATGTGAATATAGGATAATGCAAGTTATGATCCTCAACAATGAGATAGCTTAGGAGTGGTATAGATATAAGTGGACTACATATGTATAGTTTCTTTTATGTTTTACAAATTTCTTCTAAATTCATAATACACTTATGTTTATGGAAATTTTATTATATAACTTATGAGAAATACTAGAATACATAGGTCATATACTATGTAGTTGTTGTTCTTAATATCAAATTTGAAATACACAGAATAAGTGGAGTGATTATCGGGGTTCACTTACCTATAATTTATTCTTAAATAATTGAACAACATGAGATCATGCCATCTAAAATTATTGTCAATTTTATTTAATAACTTTTCTTTTTTGGTGTTTTGAATTATTATCGGTTAAAATACATATTTGGTTCATATTTTCGTTCACTTGTGTCAATTAAGTCCTATTTTTTTTTAATTAGGTCCTAATTTTTGTCAATTTCGTTCATTTGGTCCTTTTTTACTAAAATTGTATAAACAATTAACGGTAATAATCAGTGATTGTCATGTGTCACTTTGTAATTTTGTTGGTTTTTTAATTTTTAAAAAAATGTCTACGTGTCAACCCAACGGTGTGTCACATGTTAGAGTCAATGTTTTATATTAAATTTGGTCCCTATATTCGTTATTTTTGTTCAATTTATTCCCAATTTTTTTAAAAATGTAGAAATTTTATCCCTCGCCAAATCGAGACCAATTTAATTTTTATATAAATATTACAGTGATGTTTTTTTATTAAAATTCACATTTTTATTAACTATTTTTTGTTTAGGGTTACAATTAGTTTAAAATTAGAACAAAGAGTTTAAGGATGATGACTAATATCATTGATATAAAATTTTGAGAGGTTAAAAAGTGGGAAGTAACATTACTTTATGTGATTATGTAATTTTTAACCTCTTAAAATTTTAGATCAATTGTGTTAGTTTTCATTCTTAAAATTTTCTTTTTAATTTTAAACTAAATGTAACCATAAACAAAAAATATTTAATAAAAATATGAGTTTTAATAAAAACATCATTGTAACATTTATATAAAAATTAAATTTTGTCTGGATCTAGAGAGGAACTAAATTGTTCAATTTTTTTTAAAAAAAATGGAATAAATTGAATAAAAATAACGGATATAAGGATCAAATTGAATATAAAACATTGACTCTGATAGTGACATGTGGTTTGGTTGGCACGTGAACGTTTTTTCAAAAATTATAAAAAATTGAAAAAATAAAAGAAAAACAAAAAAACCACGAGGTTATACGTGACAGGTCATTGTTCATCACCGTTAATAATTTAAACAGTATTAACAAAAAAGAACCAAATTAAAAAAAATTAACAAAAATTAGAATATAATTGAAAAAATATATATATATTTACGAATGAATTGACACAACTGAAAAAAATATATAAACGAAATATATTTTTTAACCGATAATTATTTGGCGTACTTTTCTTCTTTTGTATTTGTTTGCTTCCTCCATTTTGTCTTATTGACATTCACCAGTTATCTATCAGTGTCCAAGCTGCAATTGCTGGTTCACATAACCATTCAAAGGACACCACTTCAACATTGTCGTTCCGGGAGACAAGCTTTCTTGCTTCCCACTACAATTTTCATGTACTGCTTCTGCAGTGGACACATTTTGTTTTATATTACACACTTGCTCCTTCAAAATAATTATTCAAAGTTTTCAAATTTTATATTACAAAACATATAATCTGAGGTTATACGAGCGAAATTCAATTCAAAAATAATTTATCTTTTAAGACATTATTAGATTTTTAAAAGTAAATTTTTAAGAAATAAAAATAACATTTTTTAGTTCTAAAAAGATCAATTGACTTTCTACACTTCAAGTAACAATGTGTTTCGAGTGGACACTTTTTATGGATGAAATTATTTACTGTTTCAGACGTATATGGAACACTTTCAAGAACGCACCACTGCATATACAAACAGGATTGACTTTAATACCATTCATTCTTTTGTACGAAGTGAAGTGTGAAAGAGAGAAAAGAAACGTGATTTTTAGCACTCGTGTCAAAAATTCATCTTATGGAAGAGAGAAATTACCATTCGTTAGTACGATGATATTCTAATTTATATTAGAGGTAGGGGAGGTTGTCTCCATGCTGATCCTTGAATGAATGTGGAAGAAAGACCCAGTAAACTATGATATTATTCTGTATTAGTAAAGCTCATATAATGGTTAAAAGAAAGGAAAGTCAGAGAAAGGTTGTGGATAGAGACGACAAAAATATTTGTGTTTATAGGTATTCGCATATAAAATCTGTGACAGATAGTTGGTATTTGTGAGTATTAATTTGTTACTCGCGAGTAGTAGATATTTTAATACCCATTAATAAGCGGGTCGGATGCGGATATCATACTATATGTATTCGCGAATACATGTTACCCTCAAAAAATTAAAATTAAGTTTTATTAAGTTAAATTTAATTAAAAATTAATTTATATATTATTAGGTTAAATTTAATTTTAATTTTAATTGAATTTATATTTAATTTTATATTTTTTTGTAATTTTATTTAAATTTAATTTTAAAAATTTATAAAATATATTTTTTAAATATTTGTGAGTATCCACAGATTTTAAAATAGTCGTGAGTATTTTTTATATGGGTACCCGCGTGATTAACGAAGCGAGTAACAACCAAATTTTTTAGTTAGAAGTTAGGTTGCGGGTAAGTACTATCCATGCTCGACCCAATCCATTGACATCCTTAATTATGAGTTCAGTTCCTTTTGTAACAATGTAAAAAAATAAAATTGATATGATAGAATTAAAAAAAAAAAAAGCAGAAAAGATTGTGAATTCAACTTCCCCGATAAGAAAAACTAACAAATTATAATTAAAAAAAAAATTCATTTCGGTATTCAACAATTGAATCATATTAACCGGTAAAGAAGAAGTTGATGGTATATTTTGATAAACAAATCCAAAATCATCAAATATATATGTTGGAGGTGACGTCAAATTTTCATATAAACAATTCATGTCTCAAAAGTGATCGATGTTCTTAATCTATGACGCCTGAAAGAATTCCAACAAAATTGACATATTAATTAATATTTATTGTGAAAATTTGTGTTTTCATTAAATAGCTCAACAGAGGAAGTTTAAGACAGTATTTTTATGGTATATGTTAGCTTGTGTAACCAACCAAAAACAGGATACAAGATAATTATATAAAATAATGTTGATGTGCAATGATTGATGATAAGACAATACATTAAAATCAATTAAGGTCATTTGATTACCTTCAATGAAAGTCATTGAAAGAATTAGTGATGTGATTTAGAGGAGTATGTTAAAAGAATTAGTAATTAAGTCTATAAAAGTGTGTTAGGTTATCAGTTTAGCATTTGAAAGTGGTATTCTTATTAAAAGGTTTCTAAATACGTTAAAAATTAATCAATTTAGTCTTATTAACACCTACTCACATGACACTTCAGTTGTTATACATGACAATTAAAAATGTACATGTAGATGGCACATGGCTTTCAAAGTGAAAGTTGTTTTTCTTCTTTTACATTTTATATAGTTATAATGCTAGAATCCGTCATTTTTAATTTAATCGTTAAATTTAACCAGCTAATATAATTTTTATTTGAATAAGTATTTTCACATTTTGATTTAAATTCTACATTGCTTATAAATTATTAACAAAGACATTATCATCTCTCTTATTTCCATCTCTTATTTTCTCATATTTTCTAACTTCCCTTAGCACAGTTTACAGTTATTGACTTTCTTCACATTTATCTTTTTATATATGAAGCTCACATTTAAAATTTAGGCTTGAATAATGTCGTTAATCTTCCAATTAAGAAACATTTTTTTCTCCTTCAACTAAAAAGTTTCATTATTTATTCTTTATGTTTTTCAAAATGATTGTTTTAATCTAGATTTCGATGACGTTAGGAATTTGGTCGATGTGGCTAAACTGTTCAAGTTCACACATGTCATAGAGTAACATATGCATCTTTCATTTCTTTCTGTTCTTGTTTTTCTCTTTTTCTTTTTCTTTTTTTCACTATTTGTTTCTTCCTCCCTCTTACTATATTTCTCCAATTTGCACACTTTGTCATCAATCAGGCAAAAATAAGCATCAGAACACCAATAATATTAAATTATTGTATTATAGTAAGTAAAATATTTTAATACAACTATAGAGGTAAAATTATATTTACGAAAATGATATAGAAAAAAAATTATATAAAACATCATAAAAAAATTCTACATGATAAAAAATTAATAAAATAAAAATATTATATTTCTATTGTGTAACTAAGATAGTAATAAAAAGAGAAGTACATTAGAGATGTGAATAGATTTTATAAATATAAAACAAACCAACTAATTAGAAGAGGAAAAAAATTATATAACAAAAAAAAGAAGAATTACAAAATTAAATACAAAAGATATATATATATATATATATATATATATATATATATATATATA
>Ga0209589_1004138_pt1 | contig 25235 bp, 21 predicted proteins | sample CowpeawhiteBW_FD_187525 | JGI IMG/M metagenome (GOLD analysis project Ga0209589, IMG submission 187525) | Root nodule microbial communities of legume samples collected from California USA - Cow pea white BW (SPAdes) (version 2) | ecosystem: Host-associated > Plants > Roots > Nodule | place: USA...
CATTGATGGTGGTGATTGGTGAACGTCAAACGCCGATACGGGTTCTCTACCGTGAACGCGGATGCACCTGTAGGAACTTAGGGTTTATAGGTTTGATTTTGTATTTTGAGACTGAAAAAGATCAACGAGTCTTTAGACATTCTATTTTAACCCTCCTAAATTAGATTAACTACCGCGAACAATGATCTAGAATTGTTTTAATAAATAATAGACAACACTCAAAAACAAGAAGCGCTTTATCTTGGTCTCTCATATAATTTTTATTTATTTTTTAAATATAAATCACATATAGATAACGTCTTTTGGATGAAGCACTATCTATGCATATGAACTTTTAAAGCGTTTATTTTATGTAGCGCTATCTTTTGATCTCCTATTTTAATTTACAGCATTTAATTAAATAAGCGTTGTCTAAATAACGTTATCTATTGTCTATTATGGCGTAATGGAGTTAGAAGCCATTTTCTCAATCAATTGTGTAGTTGTATCTAGGGTCATATTACCAAGAGCACTACCACTCACAACGTCAATCATGCTTCTATTCATATGATGTAAGCCTTCATAAAAATATTGGAGAAGTAGAGGCTTAGATATCTAGTGGTGGGGGCAATTGGAACATGGATTAGAGAACCTTTCCTAGTATTCATAAAGGCTCTCCCTAGATTGCTATTGATACCAGAGATATCTTCCTAATAGTTGTGGTCCTGGAAGCATGGATGAATTTGGCCAAGAACATTCTCTTCAAGTCATCCTAGTTCGTGATGGACCTAGGTGCAAGGTAGTACAACCAATCCTTTACTTTATCCTCTAAAGAATGAGGAAAAGCCTTCAAGTACACATGATCTTCTTAGACATTAGCGGGCTTTATGGTGGAACACAGAATATGAAACTACTTCAAGTGCTTGTGTGGGTCTTCACTTGCAAGGCCATGAAACTTTGGCAACAAACATAAGGCACTTCCTCATTAGGATATTTGATGCGCAAGCTATCATAAGTGAAATCAGGTGCAACCCGCTCACTAAGTGTCCTCTCAAGAGGTGGATGTTGAGCCATATTATCAGTATCAAAATCAAAATCAAAATGATGAGAATGCTCAGAATGATCAGATTGCACAAAATGCTCAAAATGAAAAAAGTGCATAAAATGCTCAAAATGCAAAGAACATACAAATTCAAGAGTATTAGGAAAAGTCATAGAATATTCAGAATGCAAAGATGGATTCCTATGATTCTTAACTGCTCTATGGAAGGTTCTATCAATTTCAGGGTCAAATGGTTGTAAGTCACTTGGATTCCCCTAGTCATGCATCAAAATACATTAATTCTAGTAATATCGACATGATAAAGGAAACAAGTATACTCAAACTAACTCAAAATGACTTAAGATGGTCCCAAAAAAATAAAATAAAACACTACCATAAAAAATTTCAGCTAAAAAATCAAAGTCTAACTATTTTAAATATTTTTTCAAAAGTGCAAAATTTGAAGAGAAAACACAAAAAAATATTGATTATATACAAAAAATGGCACTTTTTGGGAATTCTAAATTTGAGCCCTTTCTTAGAAATCAAATTCTACCCCAAATGCATATATAATATTAGTAATTCTGATAATTTAAAGTGAAAGTTATGGTTCTTTGAAGTTTGGCTAAAAATCATCCAAAATTTTTTTGTATCTCTCAAACCAGACCATACCAATTGCTCCAGTTATTTTTCCTATCAAGTTCTGGGTGTTAGAAGTGGGGCAAAAAAAAAAAAATTGAAGTGAAAACAAGCACTGTGGCTATGAGAACAAAAAATTACAAATTAAATGCTAGAATGTAACATTGTTCCATATTATTTAGTACTCTAGAAATGATATTATTCATTATGGCATTATTCACTCTACTACACAAATAACATGCACACTACACAAAACACAAAAAATGACTATCACAAATTATATATGACTTATACCACACAAAACAACACATAACACAGAACAACTCAACACCACAAAATAACTTTGAATGAAAATGTCAGTCCTCGACAATGGTGCAAAATTTGATCAAAGTTGTACCCAATCAAATAAAATAGTTAATTTTAGTACTCAAGAGCTATCCTAAGGTCGTCTCCCAATGACCTATATTATCATTCAGGGATTCCAGATGCAACACAGGGGGAGGGGTTGGTACATTCATAGAAACACATTTAAAAATGCAGTTTAAAGGTGCAATAAAATAGTGGTAAAAATAATTTGAATACAGGTTGATTAAGGTGAAAAAACATGAGATTTAGATTATGCATACATCAATTTCATGTTTAACCATGAAAATAAAATATTGAAATAAACATACCTACAATCCCTCAGATGTACGAAGCTCAACAAATTGACGCCAAGTTTGTTCACCAATTGCCTTGTATTTAGCACAATGATTTCCATTCTTTCTAGCTTCAAAAACATACATAGATGTCAATTTTCTCTTAAATATACGAAATTTCTCAATCACCGATGACAAACATTTATTTCTAAGCGTCGTCACATTTGGAATATCAAATGTCAATTGCAATATAGAAAATGCACATCAGTAGTATGCAACAAATTATCAATAAAATCAAACTATAAATTCAATAACACTAAGATTATTTACCAATAAATCATGTCATTTCATGTTCTGATCAACTTCAGTCACATGATCGAAAGATGGAGTAAGGATGAATACTTTTTCTCGTGACAATACTCCTAAATAGCTTCTGAAGACACCGCATAACAACCTAAAGCTAGACCAGTGTTGATGTCAATAAAGATAGGTGTTTTCTCACCATTAGCTCTTCTCATTAAGAATTCTCAATCTAGTGGCTCTTCTGGTAGGTCTCGTAGTGGGTCTTTCATCCCCTGAGGAATTCCAATGTTCAGCCATATATTTGTCAAAAGAAAAAAGCACAAAACATTAATAACAAACATATAAAAGATTATTTAACAAAACACGAAAATTTGTACAAAAGTGTGAAATTCTAACATAAAGTTATGGATTAGTCATATGTATATTCCTTCATCATGATCTTTCTGAATTGCATGTACATCATCAACTAAAGGGTCTTCATCAAAATTTATCGTTATTTTAAATGGGTGGGTGTCAAGATTATTAGGATTACTTAGATTTTCTTCATTAACATAATTTTGTTTACACTGAAGAGCGATATATCAATGTTCATATGCATTATCTTTTACATAAAAAAACTGGATATGCTTGTTGTGCCATGATAAATGGCTCATCTCGATAACTCACCTTCCGAAAATCAACTAGATTCATTTCTAATTCATCCATTTTGACACTACTCTTATTGTCAACCCACTTACATTTGAATAGTGGAATAATAAACACGGTATAATCAACCTCCCATATCTCTTCTATACAAGATTTTGATCTTTAGGTGTGGAAGGTTGTGGTGACTTAGATTCAAGACTAACTCCACTATTTTGTAATGTACTTTTATCATCCAAAGACTTCGTATAAAATGTGCAATTATTAATTTCGTAACATATACAACATATGACATCAAACTTCTACCCATTTGGTAATCACATCGAAGTCTCGAAAGATTGGGAATCTTTTAAAACCGAAGATTTAAACCAAGAAATGAAGGTTCTGTTATGCTCTATCAACTACCATTTCTCTGATTGTCTTGGATTGTTCTCTTTCACAATGGCTTTGTGTGTAGATAAGCAAGGGATCACCTCATCTATTTTGTTCAATATATATAGATGTGCTTGGAACAATTCTTTGCGATCTTTTTAAACCACATTCACACCTAAAATGCTCCTACATATAGAACACATGTTCAACCATGTTCAACCATGTTCAAGGAGGAACTTCTATCGGATTTGCTATTGTCATGTAATCTGAACAAAACTCGATACTTTCTTTAGCAATATACCTTTCAATCATTTAAGTTTTTGGACATATTTATTTTTCACGTACCCTTTCAAAATCTTCATATAACGTTCAATGAGATACATCCATCTTATTTATATTGGTCCACAAAACTTGATTTCTCTTACAAATGAACGAGTAAATGTACCATGTTGTCAAAAACTGATGGATGGAAAAATATCTCTAGTTGACATAAGATGATAACAATCTCGCCTTGAAGATCATCTAATTTTACAAGATCAATGACTTCGCTACAAATTGAAGAGAAAAATGAACACAAACGAGTTATAGTTTGTCTAACATTTTTGGATAAAATTCCACGGATAGCCACCGATAAGAATTGTTGCATTAAGATGTAACAATCGTGAGACTTTAAGCCAACAAGCTTCAAGTCTTGCTTCTACACTAAACTCTTAATATTTGAAGAGTATCCTTTAGGTACCTTGACACTCTTTAGGCAAAAGAAAAAACGAATTTTCTCTTGTTTGGACATAGTGTAACATGCGGGGCCAAATAAGTACGCTTACCAACCTTCCTTGGTGTCAAGTCTTCTCGGATCCTCATTTCAATCAAATTCAAACAAGCATTTACTCCATGTTTTGACTTTCCTAAATGTTAAGTAGTGTACTAATCAAGCTATCACACACATTCTTCTCTACATGCATCTATGCAATGCCTAACCTATAACTTGACCAATATAGAAGATCAAAGAATATTGATTTTTATTCTTCCAAGGGCTCGATACGAATGACTTCTTGGATGTTTTCCCAAATATATGATGTACTTAATTGGTGCTTCGTGATTTTCTTAATGTCAATTGCATGCTTTCTTTAACCTTTAATAAGGATTATTAGCCTATAAAAACCTTCGATGGCCCAAATATATGGTCTTCCTTCTATTTTCCAATTGATAAGATGCAATGTTTTCTTCACATATAAGACATGCATAATGAACCTTGACATTGTACCCTGACAAATTACCATTAGCTGGAAAGTTATAATGGTGCAAAATAACATTGCTTGCATCATGAAAGTTTTAGAAGCAACAATATCAAATACGTCAACCTCATCAACCCATAAAAACTTCAAGTCTTCAACTAGTGGAATAAGATAAGCTACCTTGATCTAGATATATTCATAGAAAACGTCATGTATTTTCTCTTCTTGCACAACCTAGGAGATAAGTTGTAAATGAATAATATAGTGAGCCAACAACTGTGGTTAGTACTTAAATTACCAAATGCATTCATTCCACTAGTAACTAAACCAAACAAAACATTTCAACATTCTTGACTAAACTGGGGAAACTCATGATCAATATTATATTAAATTAGTTGGATGATGAAGTAGTCTATCACATCTTCTCTCATTTGCATGGCATATAAGGTTTTTAACGTCTTTTGGATTCCCAAACAAACACTTAAGTTTTGGCACGATTGAAAGGTACCAGACTACTTTCAAAGTGGGACCTTCTTTTTCTATTTGACCATTATCTTTGCTATTGGTTTTTTCTGATTGTACTATGATAATGCACACTTTGGACATTTTTTCAAATTTTCAAATTTTTTCCTATATAATGAAATCATTTGGACATGCATGTATCCTCTTATACTCCATACCTATTAAACAAAGAATTTTCTTGTCATCATAATTACAAGTGTGTAGTGTATTTCCATCCAGAAGCCTTTCATTCAAAAGTACCAGTAATTTTGTGAAACTCTTATCCATCCACCCATTGGTCATATTTATATTTATTTGTCTTAACACCGTTGACAATCGTGTGAACATAGTTGAACTGACATACAACAAAGTCTCCACATGAGTAAACATCGTCTCATACACATGCACATATACAAAAGCTTCTACACCAACATCCCAGATCATGTTCTCTAATTTTTCTTCATCCAGTTGGTCTTCCATGGTGGAATTGACAACTTGTTTAGTTTGGGAAATAATTGGGAAGTCTTTTAATTTACCATGTTATGTCCATGTTGTATAATGTATAAGGAAACCATCACAAATAAGATGTTCCCTAGCATCAATTGCATTCAACTTTATCTCATTCAACCAGTTGAAACATGGGTGTCTAAATTTCACCTCATCATCACTTTTACCCTCATTGTGTAGCGCAAATTGTATAAATTCTTCTACTCCTATCTCAAACTCAACACTGCGTGGGGAATTAATCTGATCTTGATCCATATATATATATATATATATATATATATATATTTTTTTTCTTTTGTATTTACGATGTGACTCTATCCAATCCAAGAAGCTTAATTAGTGACTTAAAAATCCAAGAAGATTCACTTTTTTTTAATGGTACATATTAATTTTAAAAAACTTATCTATTTGTCCCGACAAGATAGATTCAAAACAGTCGCTTAATTAGTGACTTAAAAAGATTGAGGAAACTACATGCGTTTGCCGAGAGTTGAACCCGGGTCTATTACTTGGAAGGCAATTATCCTAACTGTTGGACTACAAATGCTTGATAATTTGTTGTTAGAATGAGTGAAATAATATTTGTGTTCAAACAAAATTTATCTTCCTTATCTAAAAACGTTTATATTTTGACTATTTTTTCATCACTTTATTACACAATTTTAATTTTTTGTTTAATTGAAATAATTTATTGTTTAAATAAGATATATAACTGCATAATCTATCTTAATTCAATTCAAAAATAATTATTTAACTTGCACACTCTTACTTTTTACAAAATTTTATATTTCTTAAAGTTGTCAAAATGGGTAACTTTGCCCAACCCAACTCGACCCACCATGGGTTGGTCACTTAGTGAGCTAACCCAATCCGAATCATTTATTAGTGAGCCAAAAACATTCGAACCTTGGTAGGTTAAACGGGTTGGCTCACCGGTTAACTTAATTAAAAAATATAATTTTTTTTCTTCAATCTAAAAAAAATAACTTATACTTATGATGAAAATCTAAATAAACTTCAATAGTGTCCAAATACAATCCAAAAGGATGTTAAACTCCAACTACAAACCAAAATCAAAAAACTATCAATGTGTTGGCTTTAAAAAAACAACCTAATCAGATCCAAATGCAAAACTCAACATAATAAAAAACACTTGTGTGACCCCTTTATTTGAGGGTTGGTGAGCCAACCGGGCTTACCACGAGTTCAACTCGGGTGAGCCGGGTTCTAGGTGGGTCGAGTAAAAAATTAACTCGTATTAAAATTTGTAAAAATATTTCAACTCAACCTGGTGTAAGACCTAGGAAATTCATACTAATAATAGTTAATAAAGTACAAGTAATGATGGGTTTGGAATACCCTAAGAAACATTCTTGACAAGTGTTAGATAAAGAATAATGGTAACTCAAGTGGTTGAGTGAATGGGTGATATGAAGAGGACTTGGGTTCGAGTCTTGTGTGTGTGCCTTAGTTTGATATTTCAATTATGTTTTATCTTAAAAATATATTGTGAATGTGGAAGTATAATTTAACATGTTAACTTTGACTAAATTAACATAAATCATGTGATAGCTTGTTGGTTGTGCATAGACTTGGTGGGTGGAAGGGTGTGAGTTCGAACCTTGATTAAAGGAAGGAAAAACATAGAATCTCTAGAAATTCCTTGAGAAACCAGAAAGGTAGCTTGGAAGAAGTTGAGGTGCAGTAAAAGCACACTAATGGCCACTTACTATTAATTTCAATAAATTTTGTGTTAATTATTTTTATTTATTATTGGGCTAGAAAATTGGGAGTAAGTGAGAAAATAGAGAGTTCTAGAGTTTGGCAACAAGAAGAGTGAGAAGGAACTGAGAAAATTTGAGTGTTGAGAGGGAATAGGAGTGGAAACTTTGAATATAAGAAGAATCCCTTATGATTTGTTTTTTTTTTGGAGCAAGGAAACTAGGTAAGGGGAGTTGTCCTTACATGTTTATTTTCGTTTAATTTTGTATTGGATGATGATTGGCATGAATGGTTGAGTTCTCTTTCAATTCGTGCTATTTTTCGGCCCAAAAACCGCCTGATGGCTATGAAGGCCCACCAGGCGACACAACCATTTTCTTCATGTTTTTTGGGTTCTGTGATGAACCGCCTGACGGTGATGCGCACTAGAATCACATGTTTTATATGTTTTTGATGTTTTTCGTGATGTGTTGGGTGTTCTGTGGTTATGTGAACTTGCTAAAATGTTTATTGGCATAATCGAATAATAATATATGCTTCTGATGGTAAATTGATGAATTGGGGGTTGTATGCATAAGGGATCAATATGGAATTGGGTGTATTTACAAACTATAATGTACAAAAATTGGAAATTGATTGATTAAAAGATTTGGTTGGACTAATTGAATTTAAATGCATGTAGAATGTGTAAATGTATGTGGTTTAATTAAAACTGGAAGGTTGATTTCATCCTTGGGATTTGTAAGGTTTTTTGCAAGTGCAAGGTGTAAGACCCGTGAAATTTAATTAATTAAATAAATAATTAATTAATAAATACGTATGGGAAGAGCATTTGTGACATTAAATTATGATAGGTATGACGTGGAAAAGTATTAGTTCAAATGGTTGAGAGTACTTGATTGTGTGAGAGGACTTGGGTTCAAGCCCTAGGTATGCTAATTTTTTTGTTATTGTTGTTATTATTTAAATATATGTTAATCATGTTGTGGAATGATATGATGACTGAATTGGATTTGTTAAGCATGAAATATGATTGTTTGAATTGGTTGTGCTCTTGAATTGTGATTGAGTGGTCATGGATTCAAACCTTGGAGAACCCAAATTAAAACCTTAATTTTTGGTATTTTGGCTTTGGCTTGAATATGAAAGGTTGGGGGGAAAACCCTAGTGGTGTGGCAGGGTGGTTGGAAAATGGCCATAAGGAGATGGTAAATGGCATTAACAACTCATTTAAGAGTAAATTTTCGTTTAGGTAATTAACCTAGTTTTTAGACACCCTTTAAAAAGAAAGATTTGGTTAATAGTTAGAGTTTTGCAAACTGAGGTTATACCAGAAAGCTAAACACGAATTCTGAGTTGTGGTGAGGTTTGAGTGAGGTTCTTGGGGGCTGAATTGAGAGGAAGCCAAAGAGGAGGACCATAGTTAATCATTGGAAATTCTCAAGTGTCAAGGTTTTAAAGCAAAAGGATACAGGTTAGGGGAGTTGAACCACATCCTATTTAGTTTTATGCATAATTGTATGATTGAAAGTATGTATGTTTATGGGCCTTAACTGTTGCGTTGAAATTCTGAGTTTCTGGAAATTTTCCAGAAACTGCCTGGCAGGCTGTTCATAGCCGCCAGGTGGCACATGCAATGTAAGCCTTTTCTGGGTTCCTGGGAAGGAACCGCTTGGCGATACATACCCGATCGCCAGGCGACACATGTCAATTTCAACAGTTCTGGATTTTTATTATGAACTACCTGGTGGTTCTGGAATTTTGGTGAATTAGATTCGTACTACTTGTGGAGTTGGGAGTAGTATTTGGTTAAAAGCATTGAGGATGACATATGGAAACTAGAAATATCAATTTTGTGATGTAAAAGGAAGAAAGGTCATTTTAGTGCATGGGAGTGGTACTGCAAATGGTAATTAAGTATTGTAAAACCTCTTGTGGTACTAGTCACACTGAGATGTTGCTTGAGTAAATTGGAATTGAAGGGTATGGGGTAGGGGTTATATTGCATGAGCAAATGACAATACTTAACAAATGGAGGATTAATAGGTTGGATTTAATGATTAAAAGCAGTTTGAATGGTATCTCATTAAGTCAATGTTATTATGGAGTAATGAGGGATTCATGGATAGGCAAAGGTGCTAGAGAGAATCTTGTGTCAAGATGCATGAGTGGATATGTTAGTAGAGGACTAAGTTGAGAATGAAAGGGTTGGAAAATGGGAAAACGCTGCAGGAATCAAACCAGTACCCTCGCTGTACTGGTGTAGCGCCTAGTAGTGAAATGTAACCCGCCAAGCGATAGCTACAAAATCAGAGAGAACTAGAACGTGAGGCGCTTGGCGGCAACGGGTGTTTCGCTAGGCGACACCTACAAGAATAGTGGCAACAAAGGCGCTTGGCGCCTCGCGGCACGCGTCCCCCGCCAGGCGATCTGGAAGCGCATTGTGCTTGGCGACTTATGGGTTGTGCCAGGCGATACCGTTAAGGCAATAGTGTTTTGTTTGTTTGATATGCGTGGTCTACAAAGCTTCTAAGATATCTTAAAGGTCGGGTTACTGGTGTTCCTTGAGTTGTGGATCAGAACCTATACCTTGAATTGTGGCTCGGGATAAGGGTAAAAGCACGTGGTATTCCTTGAGTTATGGCTCAGAATAGCATCTCTTGAGTTGTGGTTTGGGATGGCAGATGAACACGAGGAACTCTTGAGTTGTTGTAACATCCCGACCGGATATTACAGATTTAAATAATAAAATAAAGATAATATTAATTACGCTGCATTTAATAAAACCTCATTTTCCAAAAGCGCGAGAAATTCAAAACTTTATTAAATAAAGCTGTTATATTAATTTCTTTTTTTTTTTATTAAAAATTCATAATATCTTGACGGGATGTTACAATTGTGGCTCGGGTTGGCGAGTGTTGCCGGTGTGAGTGTGCACGTAGCGGCGTGTACAAATGGATCCAGATAGATTGCCCTCCTTAGTATTTAACTAACGAGTTTGGTAGTCTTGGGACGTTACGAATGTTATTCGTATTGGGAACTCCACCTGGCGTTACGGTGTGTGATCTGTAGCATGGTTTCCCACACGTGCTCTATCAGTTGTGGCTGATAGGTGTGGCAGCAAGACATCTTGAGGTACTCACTAGAAGACATAGAACACGGTTGACATGGTAGTGGCTATGTGTTATGGAATCAAAGGATGGTTTTCCTTTGATGTGGTTATGATATATGTATTTGTTGTATATATATATATGTTTATTTTGTTAGCTCACTCTATCTGCTTGTGGTTGGCAATGATCGTATACGCGGTATACATGAGCAGATGATGTTGCAGGTGGATATGGTGAGGCGTAGAGCCAGAGCGGGGCTAGTCTAGGATAAAGATTTTCATCAGAGCTTTTATAGTTTTATGATTTTAAATAAATTGTATCGTTTATATTACTCAACTTTTGATAATTATAATAATGTTTATAATTATGGATTTTAAATTATTGTTGACGTAATAAAAGTTTAAATTTGGCTCGTTCTTGGGAAATGAGGTATTAATAAATGACGCCTATTTACTATTTATTCAATTTTTTTATTCAAATCTATAATATTCGATTGGGATGTTACATAAGAAAATCTGGAATTTCCCAGATTCCTGATGCGCCGCTTGGTGGTATAAAACGTGCCGCCAGGCGATACCGAGTGCCAACATGTGTTTGGTGTGCTCAATGGAAAAATAAGATTATGGTTACTGGAGATGGTTTTTGGGTATGAGAATGAGTGTTATTGTATGATGTAAAGGTGTGCATTTAGTGGTATTGATGCATGAGTTCAAGCTATAAAATTACTATGGAATTTGTGAAATAGAGTAGAAGGAACACTGTTGATTTTAGTAAACTGATTTATGCCTTAAGAGTCTAGCGATGACAAATTGGAGGCCCTTCACTTGTATATGAGAATTACTAAATGAATAAACTAATTATTGAAATAATTATGTATGAATTGGTTGTCTATAGAGTTGTGTGAATTGTAAAAGGAGGCATGATGTATATGGATGCAGAGGTAGTATTGATTTGGTGATGGTGAGATAGTATGTCTGATGTTATTGTTGGACTTAAGGTCACATATGTATGTTTAACTTCTTTCAAGTGATGCATTGTTTGAATTTCGATTGTTTGGGTACTTATAATTCATTGGTCTTAAGGAATTGCGATGATAGATTTTGTGGCATGCGAACCGTATAATATGAACTTGGTATTCTAGTTGTAGGATTGATGTGCTTGTGTGTGCTAAGAAATGCGTGGTTGTGCCTAAACTAATAGAAAACTGAATTACTGGTGTTGCGCCTGACGGCAGGGAATGCTCCACCAGGCAATAAGCCACAAATAGAGGGGTCATTGGGCGCGTGGCGCCTGGTGATATGGGGTTACCGCCAGGTGGTCTAGAGCATGTTTTTGCATGGCGGCGCTTAGGCAACGTCAGACGATAGTGCAAGGGCAGGGTTCCGTTGCAAATAGATTTGCATGGATGATCTTGATGGCTTGGTTAGGGATAGGTTGGATTAGATACGAGCGGGAGGTTCGTAACAAAGAGGTGAGATGCGTGATTGATACGGGATGGGAGGTTCGTATATTTTTGTACTCCTGTGTGGGGATACGAGCGGGGAGGTTCATATGTTCCGTGCTCACACTTGAGGTTGCTTTGAGCAGGGAGGTTCATAGTTGGTGTTCACGCACATTGGACTACGAACGGGCAGGGGTTTATGGGAGGTCCGTAGCGATGGACCACGAGCGGGCGGGGAGGTCCATAGCGTTGGACCACGAGCGGGTAGGTTTGTGGGAGCATGATAATCCCTAAAGACCAAGGTTGTAAATGGATCTTTCTCATATAGGTTATGAGATTGTGGTGGGGGAACCAATATAGAGAAGTCAATAAATTAAAATTGACTAAGACAGATTGGTGGGTGGGGTTGACTCACGGGTTTCAATCCATTTTGACATATATATATATATATATATATATATATATATATATATATATATATATATATATATATATATATATATATAATATTTCTTATGTTTTTAAAAGTTATGATATTTTAATACAATAAAAACGTAAGTATAAAATTTAAAATACTTTACTTTCATAGCAAAATATTTTTGAATTCGAAGTCGCACTTTAAGTTTCTTGAAGAAAAATAGTATAAATTGTATTTCTACATGCAATTTTTTAAAACTAAATTTTTAGTTTGAGCATTACTTATTTATTTTAACAGCTTTTCTAAAATTTATTCATTTTTCGTAATTACAGAAATAAATTACAATAAATATGTAAATTCTTAGAAGTATTGGATTAACTAAAATAATGTCCTATGAATTTCTTCACAGTTGACACTAAAAACTATTCTTGAAACAACTTAATTTTCACATTATATCTCTTTAATTTTTAAAAGTACATTTTAATTTTAGTAAGTTAAAAATGTCATATTCCATATGATATTTGTTAACATGTTATGTGTCATTTCATTACCGTTAATCTGAGAACATAATTTATACTAACCGTGTTGGATGCTTTGAAGGCCAAACCAGGTTGGCACTGCACGTCGTCGCTGTCACTACTCAAACCCTTTGTGTATCTATTGAGCTTATCAACAATGGGGTCTTGGGAGGTGGCCAACTGCCATATGTTAACGGTGACACCACTTCCTTTAAGAATTGATCCAATGTTCTTCGGAGCATCAAGCCAGCCGTAGTTATTCACATTGATAAAAGTGTCAAAGACAGCAGATACGAGGATCTAGTGTAAGTAACGCAGTTTATGATCTTCCGACGGTGGAGGTGGAGGTGGTGGCGAGATGAGACCGTACTCGTTGAACTAAAATCAGACTTTCGAAGGTCTTAAAATTACATGTATATATCTTTATTAAAAATAAGTATATAGATAAAATAATGTGTAAAACAATTGAACATGTCAACCAATAAATGAAAACACATAAAAAGGATTTTAGAAACATTTATGAAGGTGCATAGTAGCAAATGACCAAAATTAATAGGTGTTAAAAGTATCATTGTCTTTTAAAAAAAATATCATGACACATTTAACATATTTAAAAGATGGGTTTGAACCCGCGAGTCAACCCGGCTCACCACGAGTTCGGGTCGGGTTGGGTTAAATTTTTTTTATAAATTTCAATACGGGTTGATTTTTGACCCGACTTATTTAGAACCCGGCTCATCCGAGTTGAACCCATAGTGAGTCGGGTTGGTGAGCTAACGCGTAGATAAAAGGGTCACACAAGTATTTTTATTTATTTTTATTAAGTTAGGCTTTACATTTGGGTCATGTTAAGTTGTTTTTTTATCCAACACATAAATAATTTGTATTTCTTTTATTTTGGTTTGTACTTTGATTATATTAAATTTTATTTAGATTTTAATTAGAATTACAATTTAGTTTTGACTAAAAAAAAATAAAAAAATAATTTTTTTTAATTAAGTGAACCCGTGAGCCAACCTATTTAATCCGTCAACCCGTGGTGGACCGGACCGAGTTCGAATTTTTTTGGCTTGCTAAAAAGTGAGCCGGGTTGAGTTGGCTCACTAAATCATTAACCTGTAGTGGGTTAAGCCGGGTCGAGCTGAGTTATCCGTTTTGACAGCTCTAAACATACTTATTCATTATTCATTATGCATCACCCAATAATTCTTTATAACTTAACCGCAAGATGTTATTCAAACGCATGCATTACGATATACAAGTTCTTAAAAGAAATATAGCTTTAATCCATGTACACGAACACAACATTTTTGTTACAGAAATGCAATCTAATTAAGTACTACATTAAATTATGTGACATATGCATAGTCTTATAGTATAGTAGTAAGATTCTTTCTGTAGATCTAAAACCATGACCTTTCGATCAATGAACTTGGTCATGCATCAAATTCTTGCTATTTTGCAAAATAAGGGTGTCTCGTGTTTTGCTTGCAAACTAAGCCTAATATTAAAAGCATGCACATAGACAGGAGAAAGTTCAAACGATAAATTCTGCATAAGCAATCACAACGTGTAACATTCAAAATTTTTACACAAAACCTTAGGTTTATATTTAATATAGTCCAATCTTAAATACACACTTTTATATATATATATATATATATATATATATATATATATAAATCCATCAACCAATCATTACATTCATGAAGATTGTATTTTAAAATACTTCCCAAAAGATAACCAAAATACTTCAAAGATAAGAACTATGGTTAATAAAGTTTTTTTTTTTTAAAAAGAGAGTAGAATTCATATTTTAATCTACCACTACTTTAACCCTTCACTAAGCGTTCCTAGTGTTAGCACAAGTGACCTTAGTGCATAGATTTGATAAACTTAGTGCATATTATCATGTGAGATTGATGAAGACTTAATGAGGAATTGAAGTGATTCATTGTTGATCAAGCTTAGGGTTATTGGATCTGAAATTAAAGATCACAAAGTTTGAAGATTGGACTTAATTTGTAGACTATATGACATAATGTAGATATCTTTTTGTCATGTGTCTGTCCTTTTCAATCTGTTAAAAAGGTTTTTAATAGGCTAAAAGGTTTGCTGCATATAGTTTTGGTGTGAATGTATTCAATCAATTGAATTGCTATACAATTGGATGATTTCATTAAAGTTAACACCAGTGCAATAAGGACTTTTGGCCCCGATTGTTTTTGATATTTTGCCTCGGTTTTAGAACCGAGGCATATTGGGATGAGGTCAAAAGGGTTGATTTTTGGCTTTGGTTGTCAACCGAAGCCATAGAGTCGTTTTTCTGCTCCGGTCATGCCTGAATCGAAGCCATAGATTTTCTTTCTAGATCTGCTTCCTGGCATTCCAGATCTGCTTCCTGACATTCCAGATCTGCTTCCCAGCGTTCCAGATCTGCCAAATGCGCGTTTTAGTTGGTTGCGTGAACGTCATTTATGTAGATCTGTGTTGATGATGTAGTTGCAGGAGGTAGACTCTTCGGAGAGGCTTCGTGTGAACGTGGAAGAGTGCTTCGTCAAAGGTTTTCGACTCTAGGCGCGGTGGTGGGCTGCGTTTCATTTGACTCTAGGCGCTGCAGTGGAGGTTTCGTTCTTCTCCTTCGAGGCATGGTGGACCATTTCTTCAATACCCACACGATTAGTGGGTGTTAATCCATGATTAGCTAAATTTGGCATAGTTTACGAAAAGTATGTTTTTCCATATGAAACATCTCATAACAACGAATAGAATAACATTATAAGATTTCATGCACCCATGAATGACTTGTGTGATCGCTAGTTCGACATGGTTCTTTACAAAAATATTTTGCTCCATACTCACCCACAATTATACTCACCATCACCATCTTCATCAATATTAGTTTTAAAATCTTCATACCAATGATTCATATTATCCATTTGCACCTGTACAAATATATTGCAAAAAAGATTACCAACAAGTGACATTACAAAATTTTCACATAGGATTATAATCATATGTTAACATAAAACAATTCAATGATAAGCATAAAACAAACACATGATGTAGTAATTCTTGAAACATGAAGCAATAATTCAAAGTTCAATACATATAAAAGAAAATACAAGAAAGTAAGCCAATCCATCTAGCATTCGAATTTTCTTAAACTAGTGCTTACTAGACAATGATCACTTTGTTGAGTCATTTGGGTTATTTGTTGTAATCATAAGCGAATCCCATAAGCTATTACACTTATCCCATCAGTTATCCTAAATGAGGGAGTTGCCTTTTTTTTTACCCTTTACAACACCATTATTAATTTTGACCTTTCTCCCCACTCTATTGTGTTCCTTATCCTTGGCTACTAGTTGCTTATGAAACATTGAAATTAAGCCTTCAATATCATGTGCTGCCCCAATACTACCATATTCACTTTCACCTAAACCTTCCTCTAAATTAAGGTCAATGCCTTCTAAACTTGGATGAAACCACATCATTAACATTTATGTCAAGACTACTTTGGATAACAAATAAAATAAATAAATTAAGAACAATATATATATATATATAAATAAAGAATAAATTATCAAATAAAAATAATAAAAAAATTTAAATAAGTAAAGAAGACTTGCAACTCACTTTAAAAATTGGAAAGCTCAAGAGTAATTTTAGTGAGAACAAAAAGAAAAAAATGGTGAATATATAATAAACTCTCTAACCTCTATTCAACATGTTCTATAAAATTTGGCATTATGAATGAGTTAATGAAATATTAATAACTTTCAACAACCAAACCCTCAATATTTAATGTTTGTGCACTTGAAAATAAAAGAAAAGATTCACAATTAATGTTAATAACTTTAATTTTTCTAAAGTTTTTCAATATTAGAAGAATGTGAAGAAATTATTTTCAAAAGTGGCAAAAAAATGAACTAAAAAAAATAGGTGTTAACTATTTAACATTTTTTAGCTTGATAAATGCACCTGGTGGGTGATTGTAATACTAACTCAGTGTACAACATAGGTAACGTCCCTCTTTGAAATTTCATCAAACACCTTATGTGCCAACTCTCGTTTTCCACATACAACATGTGTTTGATCTCTAAGTAAAGTTTACGTAAAGGTTGAATCTTCCACAAATTAAATTTGTAAAAATTAAAGAAATCAAAACTAAGAAAAATAAGTTATAGGAGAACAAATTACAATTGGAACAACTAAAAACTCAAAGCAAAACCACATGCAATGAAGAAAACCTCACCTTGAAGAACATCAGCACAACCACTATAAGGGATAAAAAATTAAGTTGAAGAAAACAAATCCCAAATCAATTTTGGTTGGCAGAGAAGCCAGAATGGAGGGCTTTTCTGCGGACGTGAATCTATCATATTCAAATTCATTTTTGAAAATAAACATGATTTTGATAATTACATATGCATCAAAATCGATTCTAGATGCATCTGACATGAAACCAAACATGCATAACCAAATCTAACTCCGTAATTTATTTTAAAAAGTTTTGAAGACTGATTTGAAGAATTTTTTTGGAACACTTGTTGACTTGATTTCTAATATTTATGGGACTAGACAAGTAGGTTTTTTTTTTTGTTTGGAAATTTATAAACAGTTTAGCATAAAAGAAAAGAACAACATGTTTAAGGATTAAATTATTAATATACATTGATGTGTTTATGCTTCAATAAATTGAATTTAAAACACATTTAAGTTTTTTTAGGCCCGAAGTTATTGATGATGGTCTATTCGGTCATGATCGCGAGAAGTGGGTTAAACATTGACGAATTATCAACCCAACATTCCACTTAGAAAAATTTTAAGTGAGGTAATTACTATAATTATAAAGGTTTAATTACTCGTAAGGTACCCAGTTTGGATCAAGGGTGTCAAATTGGTACCCCACGAAAAAAATGTGTCAATTTGGTACCCAAATAAGTTTAAGTGCATCAATCAAGTCCATTTTCATTAACGCCGTTAAAGTCATTAATGTTGACCAATTAAAAGAGTATGTTGACACAAAAATTTGACACGTAGAATACCAATTATTTGTGACGTGGTAATTTAAATAAAAAATAGGAATTTTTGAAATGAATTAAAAAAAATTGTAATGTTCGAAGTGGTCCTGAGTCAAGAAAAGCAGAAAAGCATAGTGAGAAGTGAGAAGGTGATCGAGGTTCATGCGATTTGGGGGTTTCTGCAATCTCAATCTCATTTCGCTCCCATTTCCACCGATTTTCATCTTCTAGTTTTCACCATCGACGCCGAATCTGAGTCCTAAATTCCCATTTCCTCTCCCTTCTGATTCATGACACAGTCACGTTAGACCAAGCTCCTAATTTTTTCCTCTTTCATTTTTCTGTTGCTTTTATTCTTTGAACTGTATAGCAACATTTGTTGCTACAATAGGGTAATTTCAATTCCAATGCCAATTTCAAATATTCTGAATTTTTTATGTATCTTTTTAGGTTTGGGATTTTAGGGTTCTGAAGTTTTGGGATTTTAGGGTTCTAAAGTTTCTAGACCTAACCCTGGGGGATATTGATTGGGAGGAGGGGAAAGGAACCCGAGATTATGGTTTCCTCATAAGCTTTGTTTTTATTGGAAAAAATCAAAAGGGTGTATTTGAGATTAGGAAGAGGGTTACGTCTGAACCAGCAAGCAAATGGAGAGGAAGAAGAAGATGATAACGGCCACAAATGACATAGGGCAAATTCAAACTTTACCATTCATTAAATAATTTGTAACACTGTACAATTATTTTTTTTACACATCTTCTTCTTTCAATAACACGTATCTGTTATATATTGCCACATCACTACAAATTTAACGCTGTTTTTGAAAATCTAACGGGATGCACCTGATTGATGCACTTAAACTTATTTGGGTATTAAATTGACACCTTTTTATCGCGAGGTACCAATTTGACACCCTTCACCCAAACTGGGTACCTTACGAGTAATTAAACTAATTATAAATTGTGTACGACATTAATCAAATCCAAATTTTTTTATGTTTTTTTGTGTTATTTTCATGAAGAACCTTCAAAATACAATTATGTTAGTATATTACAATAATTTTTACATATTTTTAAAATATAAAAATTAATGTTCATAAATATATTTTAAAAACACGTGAAAAACATAACACAAAAAAATTAGTAGAGATGAGTTATTCGGGTCAAAGATCAAGACAAATTAGTCTGAACTAAAGTAAAGACAAGATAGAAATGATTCAGTTCGTATCAAAGATCAAAACTAATTGAATTGAATCGATAATTGAGACGAGTTTATTAAGTCAAAGTTCAGATAAATTAACTTGATTGAAGATCGGGACAAATTCAAGACAAATAAAGAATAGAACTGAATTATCTACATATTTTTAAAATAAAATTTTGGTTTTAAAAGAAAAATTAATTACTTTATAAAAAATAAAATCTAAAATATTTAATTTATCTCAATTAAAAAAATAATTAAAAAATTAAAAAAAACTAAATTATAAGTAATTAAAATACAATATATTTCGATATTTTACCATTTCTAAAATTCCCATCCAAATACAAGTTATTACATTAACCTCACACGTTTGTAGTCATGTTGTAAGGCCCAGTGTTATTTCTATCCTAATGTTTAAGGGCTGGCCTTAATCTGTTGGGCCTAAGGGTTGGTCCATAGGGTGCTAAGGCTCTAAAGCTACTAGGGTTTCCAATTATAATTCATTCTTGCAAAACAGAACCCTAAGCGCTGCCTCCTTCCTTTTAGAACACTCTGCTAGGGCTTGACTCTGATCTTGGCCAAAGATTTCTCGAGCTCAGTTTTGTTTTTCGCTTCATGTAAGTGTTTCTCAAGCTCGTACCTGTACTCCCTGAAGCTTATTTTCGTGTTCTTCCTTTTAGGGTTCCATAGTAACTTTGTTCTTTCACTGCCCCGTTGTTCTTCCAGTTTCTGAGACTACTTCTCGGACTGTTGCACTCCACAGTTGGTGTCGAGGTCTCGTATAAGCCCTTTCCAGGTAAGGGAAGCTAGGGTCTGTGTGTTTAGTCGTTTTTAGCTTGCTCTAATATTATTGTATGATTCTGTGGACTGCATGCTACTGTGATTTAACGAAAATGTCATTGTGGCCTTTGGGTTTGATGTTTTGCATGACTGTTGTGTGGATGAATAGTGGCGGGCACTGGTTTTCTCGCCCAAGCGAGCATGCCTCTCCTAGGCGAGACTAACAGAGGCTCGCCCAAGCATTTTTGTGCAAACGGTCGCTCAGGCGACCTGGTTTCTTTTTGAGCGAGGTGCAGTCTCGCTCAGGCGAGAAGGGGCTCGCCTGAGCGAGACATAGCAGAACCCATTGTTTCCCTATCGTGCTCTCGCCTAGGTGAGAAGGGTTTTGCCTGAGCGAGAGGGCCTCTCTCGCCTGAGCGAGGCTTGTTAGCTTGAGCGAGGCCTGTTAGCTTGAGCGAGGTTGCGTACAGGTTTTTGTGCTATTGTTGAATGGTTCATTGATGTGTGACTTGTTTGTCTGATATAAATGCTTTACTAAAAGGGTTGCATGATGATGCCATGATTAATATATGAGTTTGAGATGGAAATTGTATGTTACCTTATTGGCTATGAATTGGAAAACATGAGTTGTATGATTTGTTGCTTATACATAATATTAGTGTTATAGGGACTTCCTGATTTGGTAGGTGGAACATGTATAAAGTGTGGGTAGGGCGTAATTCCATGACTCTTATCGTGAGAGCTCTTGGTGGCGCCTCATCTGTTGGACGTAATCCCATGGACCCTCTTAAGGGTAGTCCCTGGTGGTGCCTCAACATAAAGACATAATTCCACGTGAGTATCGTGGTGGTGCCTCACGATCAGGACGTAATTCCACGAAGGCCACGTGGTGGTGCCTCTTGTAAGGGTATAATTCCGCGAAGGCCTCGTGGTGACGCCTCATTGCTAGGACATAATTCCACTGCCACGTGGTGGTGCCTCATTATGCGTATCCGGATAGTTAAGTCTTGGGAGTCTTAAATGATTTTGGTAATCCACGTGTGAATGTCTGCTATTCATGTTTGACTTGAGATTGCATATTGACTGTTGTGATATAAGTTTTCTTTACACTAACTTACCCTGTTTGCTTGTTTGGTTGTCTTGTATGTGGCTCTTCTCTTATTGCGATGATCATCAATTCTTCTATTGATGTGAGCAGATAGGAGAACATTTGGTAGTGGTAATGATGATAGGAATGATACAGCTTGATGGACTGGACGGATATTGGGCCCACTATGGGCCCATCACTGAAGAATTTGTTTGCTATGCTTTTCTTATTTGTACAAGACCTAGTACTATTAGTTCACTAGTGTATTTTGTTTTGGGTCGTGTGGGACCTCTTTTATGTTTTATGAATATGTTAGGGTACGATACTTTATATCTCAAATCTCTGTACCCTCTGAATATTATGTAAGTGACGTTTTTATTAAATGGGCTTATTTGGGACGTTACACCTATAACCACGAGTTAACCGAAGTTAATTGTGGAAATCACACCCATGGTTTCGGCATATAAAAAATTATTAAATATTATTTTCTTACATGAAAGCGCTGACTAAAGAAATTGCATCCACACACGTGAAGCGGTGGATTTATCGCGAAAGAAAAGTAGATTCCATCTCTTTCACCCGACAGTGCAGAAAAACTGGAGTCATTATCTTCTTCACCATTATCAGCTGTGATTCCTCCATGAATGCCACATAAGAGTGTCGCAGTGGTGTAGGTACACGTACTGGTGGACGTGTATCACCGCTCTTATAGACACATCACCCAACTCATCTTAATAGTAAAAATCACACCCATGAATTAAATTAAGAAACGAAATTTTGTAGGTTAAATGTATGTGATATATATATTAGTCTAAGTATATACGTTTATGATAACTTCGTTCCAATAATGGAACTATCTTCATTTTCTTCCTCAACAGCGATAGTGTAGTGTGTGTGGTGAGCGTGATCGTTGATGGGGTTCCGTTATGGGAAGTGAAGATGGTGAACACTGGCTTAGGCCTACTCAGGTTCCACAACACAGACGGATCTTTTGAGGTGCATGGCATGACATCTCAAATTCTTATGAAATCTATATATTAAGAATTTTTAAGGTTTTTTAAAAATTTTAAATTATATATTATATATATTAAGAATGATGAAAATTAAATTAAAGTCATTTTATTTTGTTATAAAGTAATAAAATATAAAATTAAATGTATAAATGAAAATATTTATTAAAATGTTTTATTATTATTATTATTATTATTATTATTATTATTATTATTATTATCTACTTTTGAGTCTCTCACATTTCCTCTTATCTATTTTATTTTTGTTTTTATTATTGTTTTTGAAAGAAAAAGAAGCGAGACACAAATTCATTAATTTCTTTTTTTTATATATATTTTTGAAGGAAAATAAAAAAATATCAATTTAACGGTAAACATTATTTTTTTAGTAGTATTTGTATATTTATTTTCTATAAATATAAAAGAAGCATAATAATGTATCATATATTTTTTCTTAACGAATATTTAATTCTATTCGATTATCATAATTATTTTTTGTAATAAATAACATGCTGAATTTTGTATTACATTATTATAAATTATTTTTTAATTTTAAATTTTAAAAAATAAGTATATATATTGAAGAATAATAAAAAGGTATATTATTTTTTCTTAAAGATGATTAAAAAAAATTAACTGAAAGGTAAAAACAAGTTCAACTTTTTTTACATATTCTTTTTCTTAATGTCTAAAGAATTACATATAAGAGATTCATATTTAAATAATTAAATGTGTGAGTTTTATGAATTACTCTTAAAGTTTCTCTAATGTGTTTTATGAAAGCCATGTTAATATATTGTTGAATTAGATTTAAGAGTCGTGTTTTATGAAAGTCATTTAAATAATATTGAAATGAAATTTTTAATTTGTTAATATTTGTTTGGACTGCTATTGGACTGATATTAGTTCCTCTCGTTTCGTTTTATATTCCGTTTAGATATCTGAAATTACAAAACTTATATTTTCCTTCTTGCTTTCTTCTTGATCGAAGATAAGTTGTCTTCCCGTTAAGAAATGTGTAAAATAACTTTCTACCGAAAATAATAAGAAAGACAAATTTTAATCTTAGTTAATGACTCATTTAGGTCAAAATTGATCCGTTCCTTGATCATGAAGTAACATTCTTATTTATAGAAGGTAAATTGGTTACAAATATAACATATATTCATAATTAGTTAATGCATGATAATAACATTAGAGATAATCTAAAATATCCTCTTAAATAACAACTAGAATATTTCTTCAACAAATAAGTAATATATCTATAACCACTTAACATAATCTAAAATTCTATCTTCAATCCTAACTCAATATTGAAAAGTCAGTCTTAGGATGACATTGATATCCTTCTCCTTCTTGCAATGATCTCGGTTATGTGGAGGTAGCTTCCAGCTTCCTTCTTTCTCATACATCAGCAACCCTATAACTCTGCTTCATTTTATGACGACGCCAATCTTCTTCTCTATACATCTCCAATACTAGGTCAGCTTTGTGACAATGCTAATCTTCTTCTCTACACATCTTCAACACCAGGTCAGTTTTGTGACGACGCCAATCTTCTTCTCTATACATCTCCAATACCAGGTCAGCTTTATGACAATGCTAATCTTCTTCTCTACACATCTTCAACACCAGGTCGGTTTTATGACAACGCCAATCTTCTTCTCTATACATCTCCAATACCATGTCGGCTTTATGACGATGCTAATTTTCTTCTCTACACATCTTCAACACTAGGTCGATTTTATGACGATGCTAATTTTCTTCTCTACACATCGGCAAACATGTTTCTCTATTTTTTCGAACTGAGAACCCCTAAACAAATGTGGTGTTCTTTGAGCAGAGTTAGCGCTCGAGGTCTACTTACTTTATTCAACTCTGCACACAAAGGGTTCAAAGGAGTTTTTGTGAAAATACAAGCTCTCGAGCACAATCCCTCCCTCCTAAAGGGTTTTCCCATATATTGGTGTCCATTCCCAAATTTACAAAGCCCTCGGCAATTAGGAGACCTGGACCCTTCTGAAAAAAGAGATTGCCTAATGTTGGAACAACTGGACATAATTTTCGACACCAAAAAACTTAGAGTTGGAATTCCGAATGGTGGACCTAAAATTCCACATTGATACTAACCTTCCTTTCTTTCTTTTTTTTTTTGTTTTTAACTATACTTGCCTTTCTTTCACTCTTAATCGCAAGTTGTTGCTCTCATTTTTGCAGAAAATCTCATGGCCATGTCACAAGAGGATGTATTGAAATGGGCTTGTCAATTAAAGAAACAAAAGATCTTCAGTATCGATGCTGACTCTTCCATCCCTCCCCCCTCAGACCGAGGTGCACGAAGAACTATCCGAACCGGATGAACCTCTGATAAGGAAATCTAAACTTTCTCGAGGCAAGAAAATTGTAGAGACTACCTCCCAGCATTCTACCTCTCAACTTCAAACTCCTTTATTTCAACAACAAATTGTGAATGATGAGTTGAGCTTTTGGAACCCCAAGTTCCTTCATTCTTCTCATGGTCGCAAGCACAACTGCCTTCGCCAAGATGCCACCGCACTCCAAACCTGAGACGTTAATACTATTCACAAAGGTCTCCTAGAAGGTCTTCATCGAGTCGAGGTGTAACATCCCATCAGGATATTACGGATTTATAAATAAGTAAAAGCAATAATTTAAAATACACAACATTTAATAATACCTCATTTTCCCAAAACGCGGGAAAATTCAAAATTTGTTAGAATCCAACAAATGTTCAAGTCCATAATCACTAAATAAATGATTATGAAAAAAATCCCGTAAGGGTTTACATCTTATTTCAAAATCCAAAGGAAATAAACAATAGCTTTTCCCCAAATTTATCCCCTCTCCGCAGCTAAGCTTCCCCTGAGCCACCTGCATCAACAACATCTGCTCCCGTGTACCACATACACGATCATCGCCAACCACAAGCAGATAGGGTGAGCTTAACAAATAATACATATAAAAACAATACATCATATAAAACACATATATATTTAATCATCCCCAAACAATCCTTAGAGTACCATGTTTTATAACCACACCATAA
>Ga0209589_1004142_pt1 | contig 25205 bp, 13 predicted proteins | sample CowpeawhiteBW_FD_187525 | JGI IMG/M metagenome (GOLD analysis project Ga0209589, IMG submission 187525) | Root nodule microbial communities of legume samples collected from California USA - Cow pea white BW (SPAdes) (version 2) | ecosystem: Host-associated > Plants > Roots > Nodule | place: USA...
TGATTTTAACCTCTAATACAACATTTTTCACAAAAAAAAAAATAACTCTTAAAAGTATTTTATTAAAAAAATAAAAATTCTTAATTCTTATTTATTTAAAAAAAAAACCAGTACAAAATTCGGGTCCCTGGGGACCGAATTCAAACTGGTATAAGAAAAAAAATACAAAATTGAGCTCAGAATTCGGTTGCCGGGAAACCGAATTCTGAACATAAAATAAAAGTGTACTACCTGTAAGACCCAAGAAAAATTAAATAGTTAATTAAATAATTATTTAATAATTGCGGGTGATAGAAGCATTTAAAGCATTTAATGTGTGGAACTAAGACGTGGGAAAGTGTTAGTTCAAGTGGTTGAGAGTACTTCAATTGTGTGAAAGGACTTGAGTTTGAGTCTTATGTATGCCACTTGAATTGAATGTTATTTAAAATATTCATTTTTGTTTAATTATATATTGAATGCGTGGTGTGATGATAAATTCTTAAAATCTAAGGAATTATCACAATTGTGATTTGGTTGAATTGGTTGTGCACTTGCTTTGTGATTGTAGCTTTAACCTTTTTTTTTTATTAAAATTCGTTTAAGGCACTAAAGGGTAATTAGGAGAGAATAAATGTGAGGAGGAAAAGAGATTAGAGGAAAGAGACTGAGAGTTAAGTGTGAGGGTTTGGGCGGAGGTTTCTGAGGCAATTGGCACGGTGTAGAGCAAGGAGTTGGAGTGCAAGCCATTGTGAGAGTGCAAGCAAAGGACAAGGGTGGTTTTTGGGTTAAAGTCACGTTCAATCTGAATTTAGATCGAGGATCAAAGGTTAGGGGAGTTGTTTATTGTATGTTTATCTCATGATTGTATAATAATATACTGCTATGTAAAAAGTACATGGATTTTCCTCTTTCTGGCGCTGTTTCTGCACAATTCTGGATTCTGCCCAGAAACCGCCTGGCGGGCATGCATGTGCCGCCAGGCAGCACGTTAATTTTGTTCCTATTTTTGGGTTTCTGGTATGAACTGCCTGGTGGCGAGCTCGAACCGCCAGGCGATGCATGACGATTATCACTATTTCTTTGTGTTGCCGCGAATTTTGTGAAATTATGAACTCACCATTGTTTCTCGATGTTCTGCGGTTGCATAAAGTGATTGTATCTTACTGTTTAGATGTTTGCGAATTAATTGGAATATGGGCAGGGAAGGTTGTGATTAAGACCAAAAGGTCATTCTGAATTTTGATGTGAGTAGAGGTCAATATGTGATTAGAAGTGGTTGTTGTGTCGGGTATAATACAATTGTTGATGATACTAGTAATCCATGTGGGGAGTGTTATATACGTGTTACATTCAATTTTAAATTGGGTGCTGGATCAAGTTCTGGAAAAATTGATGGTCTTTGCAAGTATGGAAATTAGGGAGTTGTACCAGGTTCTGATGTACCGCCTAGCGGCGTATTGGTGGCCGTCAGGCGATAGGGAGTGTGGTTTGGGATTGTTTGGGGTCTCTAGAGCAGTGGCGGTGAGAAAGATGAAGGGTGAATTCGTAATGGGGCAAATCTAGTATGATTGGGTGGTAAGAGTGGAGGAAGTGGGAATTAGTGATATTGTAGGTATGCCAAGGTGCGGGAAGAAAATTAAGATGCAAGGCGGTCCATTAGGTATTGGAAATTTTGGTGGTAATGGATAACCTGTTGTAAGCAAATGATGACAGGGGAAAATAACCAGGTTGGGTAGCGAATGATGTACTTTGGGTATGTGGCAGTGAAACTAACAAATTATCTAAAATAAGTCTATATGTTTGAATGTGATGATATGACTATCCTGTTAAGGTGGAGTAAACTGAATACAATGGATGAGATTAATCTCTTAAGATTTATTGAGCTATTATGCTAGAGGAGAGGTCTTAGTGAATCAAATGTTGAGGATGAAACATCTCAAGAATGGGAGATAGGAAATTTTGAAGTGATAGCGGGATGGTTGTAAAGTCAACAGGTTTTGATAGAACCAATGCGTAATATCCCTTACAACCATCCTAAATACAGAATCAACTGAATTGAGTGCCAAAACCAGCTGCAGAATGCTTCTAGTATGGCGCCTGGCGGTCTACTGATAACCATCAGGCGATAGGTTTAGTGTGAGAGAGCTCAGCACTGAGTAGCGCCTGGCGGCACGGTGTGCTTCGCCAGGCGGTGAGGAGAAAACAGTGGCTTTGGAAAGACGCTGGCGCCTAGCGGTGAGTGGATACCGCCAGGCAGTCTGGAACAATTTCGCTTGGCGGCGAATGGGCCGAGCCAGGTGGAAATGCTGATGTCCTTTGTTTGTTTGGTGTGTTATTTGAGCAATGATGCTACACTTGGATAGGGAGATGTTGTGCCATGAGCGGGTAGGTTCATGGATGGTGGTTAACATGTGATGATATGAGCGGGGAGGTTCATATCCAGTTACTCTCACGTGGGGATACGAGCGAGGTAGGTTCGTTTGTTTCGTGCTCCCGCTTGAGAGATGCCACGTGCGGGAAGGTACGAGGCTGGTGGATCACATGTGTTGGACTACGGGCGGGCAGGTCCGTAGAGCAGGACTACGAGCGGGCAGGTCCGTAGAGCAGGACTACGAGCGGGGAGGTTCGTAGAGCAGGACTACAAGCGGGGAGGTTCGTAGAGGCAGGACCACGAGCGGGGAGGTTCGTAGAGGCAGGACCACGAGCGGGCAGGTTCGTGTGAGCATTATATTCCCGAGTCCAAGGCTAACCAATTGTGTGATTTGAATGCTATAAAGCCTTGGGGTTAAGGTCTTGGCCAAGAACTGTGTAGAATGAATAAGATGGGTATATGATTTATCTTGCGTATTTTATATCTGTTAATTTATTTTCTCAGCTCACCCTTTCTATTTGTGTATGGCGATGATCGTGTGATTCGTTACACGGGAGCAGACGTTGATACAAGTGGTGCTGAGGATGTCCAAGCGACAGAGTGAGGGCTAGCTTTGGGGATTAGAGCTAGGGTTTTTCTCACATGTATTTTACTATGCTTTTATTTATGAACACGAATTTTGGGAACTTGTAACACTTTAATATTTATGCTATAAGTTTTGGCGCGTGTTTTTCATGAATTTCAATTTTCATGCGTTAGGAGTATTATTAATGCGACTTTTATTATAATTTATTTCTTTTATTATTTATTTTAAATAATATTCCTTAGGGATGTTACACTATCAATGTAAATATTGTGCACAGTATGCTATCTGGGTTATATTTTGGATAAAGTGTGCTAGATGGGAAAAAAATTGCTCACAGAACTAGGCATACTATTGGCTATTTATAAGGGCATAAGCGAGAACTCCTTAAAGAATTCCAAAGTTTGTCTTTAGGTTGAATTGATGGATCGGAGACAGAATTTTATCGATATAAATTTAAGGATAAAGGTATTTTAACTCATTTTTTTATTTATTTTTAATTTATATTTTTATTATTGTTTAATTATTTATTTTAACTTTTTTTAGTGATGTAATGTAATGATTTAAAGGTGATTTGAGATGTAGGTCAACAAAAAATAAGTCAGAATAATAAAAAAAATCATTATAGATAAAATTTGAAAATTATTAAATTATTTTTTATGGTAAAAATAAAATAAAATGAATTTTGGATGAGTTCAAATATTAAATTTTAAAAAGTGTTATTTAATAAAATAAATAAATAGACAATGAAGTTTAGTTTGTGTGAGGATTATTTTTATGAGTGAAAGGATTAAAAAAAGCACATACCCATGAACCACCATGACCCCATTATCACATAACAACATGACTCACACATACAACACACGATTATTTAACTCCAAACCAAATGTATAGAATCGTCTGGCTAACCTATGCTACCCTCTCTTATATGTACATGAACTAATTCTTCTCCCATGGTTGCTTACTTCTTGGTTGTTGAAACAATATAGATGTCTACTTGTTTTCTTCACCAACACCATCACCATGACACCCATTACTCACCTGGACCATGACAGATAGCACACACATACGGTGCACACACACGTAGGTTGAACAGGATATAATGATAAATAGGGGTGGCAATTAGGGCCTGGTCCGTCGGGCCCACCTGTAGACCCGCGGAAAAAACACGGGGCAGACTAGGACAATGAGCCCGCAGGCCCGCATAGACCCGCAGCCTGCGCGGGCTGGCCTGCGGCCCGCATAAAATTAAAAAAAAAACTTGCACTTATGTATATTAATTACTTCTTGGTTAAAATACCTTTTTGGTCCCAATTTTCGTCAAGTTTTTTCAAAGAAGTCCTAATTTTGGTTTTGTGTTCAAATAGGTCCCAATTTTCGTCAATTTTGTTCAATTGGGTCCTTTTTTCTAACACCGTTTAAATAATTAATGACCATGAACAGTGACTGCCACGTGTCACTTCATGGATTTTTTGAATTTTTAATTTTTTTAATTTTTTTTTAATTTTTTAATTTTTTTAATGTACATGTGTCAACCCAAGAGTGTGCCATGTGTCACTTCGTGGTTTTTTTGATTTTTTTTATATTTTTTTTAAACTTTTTTTAAACTTTTTTTTTTAAATGTCCACGTGTCAACCCAATAGCGTGCCACATGTCAAAGTCAATGTTCTAAATTCAATTTGGTCCCTATATTTGTTATTTTTGTTCAATTAGGTCCCAATTTTTGTTAACATTAACCAATTTGGTCCATGTCCAAATTAAAACCAAATTTAATTTTTATATCAAAGTTATAATGATGTGAATTTTAATATATTATATAAAAATATTTAATAAAAATGTGAATTTTGATATAAAAATTAAATTTGGTTTTATGTATTAAAACACATATACCTTCTTTTATGGACTCTTGCATTAACATTTCAAATTCTTGTATAACTGGAAAAGACAAGTATTATGTAATTTTTAATGTGCTAAAATTTAAAGAATACATTGTGTATGTCATAGTATGAATATGATGAAAATGTTGAATTATCAATTTATCATCTAATTCTCCAAAGTCTTTACTTAATTTTGTGAACTTCTTAAAGTTTCCCAATTTTTAAACATTGAAAGTTTTATCATAAAAAAAATTAAAAATTAAAAAAATTAAAAAAATTAAAAAATTAAAAAGTGGGCCAAGAAGTATGTGGCGCAGGTTAGTGTTTTCAGCCCGCATAAAGTATGCGGGGCGGGACGGGCCAACCCGCGTTGTGCGGGCCTTATGCGATTGGAATAAAATTTATATTTATTATTAGATTTATTTGATGTTAAAATAATTGTAATTTTTTTAATATTATTATTGCATTGTATGGATTCATTGAACCTCAGACCATTCAAGCTTCTAGAAACACACTTGATCACGTGAAAATTTATTTGTAAAAATGAATGGCTGAGTAAACAGAGAGATTTACATTGCGTCGTACATTGATGGGTAGGTGTTATTGCTTGTAATATTTTATGAATTATTGTTGATTATTCATAAAATGCAACTATTGGTCATAATTCTAAATCAATGCACGATTATATGGTTTTGTTCATTGCATTGGAAGATTAAAAATGCTTTGAAAAACATGTTACAAGAGTAAGTGTTACTTTTTTTTTTCATATCATGTATTTAGTTATTAAAACCAACCTTTATTTTATGTTTCCAAAATTTCATTAGAGTTGTGGGTAAGCCTAGAGCACAACAGATTAAAGTATTATACCCAAAGGTTGTAACTCATTCATTTACCAAGTTATTAATTTTCACATGTCAACTTATGAACTTGATATGTGATTATTTTCTTTGTCATCTTTAGTGTAACAAGCAAGAAGATTCATGGGAATGTGGGTATTATGTCATGTCTTGGATAAGAACAATCATTTGAGTTGCAGTTAAAGATGATTAGATAGAGGTAATAATATATGTATATATCTTTAAGATATTATAAATCATATCAACCTTTAAACAATGATATTCATGCATAATGAATTTATATTATCTTTTCAGCGCTTCAAGAATCCATCACCTCTATCAGATGACACTATCCAGACACTAAGACAAGAGTAGGCAGCATATTTATTGGAACAATGGAGTTAGGCCCTAGAACAACATTAGAATTTTATTTTAAAAACTTTATAGAGCAATTTCTTGATGAAACTTTTAGTTTTGTGGTAATTGTAAAAGTTTAGACAACTTTACAATTATGAGTTAAAATTACCATGTTGTTAGAATATAATGTGAATTGTTCTGGGATTTTTTGTGTTTTTCAGGTGTGGAAATTCGTAAATACAACAAAACTTTAAAAAAAACTGCTGAAATTGATGTCTGTCCTTGTACTAACAAACATCAAAGGACGTCGGTTGTACCCAATCTCCTAGAAACTCCTTTTAGGAAAAGTTATCGCTTCACTCACACTAGGGTTTTCAAAGTTCTTTCAAGAACACTTAGAGAACTCTTTGCAAACATAGCATTAGAACTCTAGCTCTCAAAAAGGTAAGTTCGAAGTACCATTGCAGTTCCTTAAATAAGGGTTTTGAAAATTAGGTTAGAAACTGAGTAGACATATTTAAAACTGCTAAGGATAATTGATTATCACTTATGACAATCGATTATTCTAGTGGATTTTCTAAAAACAAATGTTCGAGCAGATAATCGATTATCTAGGGAGATAATTGATTATTCTAGTGGGTTTTTGAAAAATTGAACTCAGCTTAAGATAATCGATTATCCTTAGTGATAATCAATTATCACTACGGATTTTACAAAAATGAGGGAACCTAGAGAGATTAAGATCATGCTACTAATTCTAAGTCAATCTAAAATACTTTACAACAATTAACTTGTTTTACAAGATGACTTTAAACATTAAAAGTTTGTCTTCAATTTATCTTCAACTTTGTTTGGTCATCATTCAAAATCTCTAGGCTTTCTTGTTTAGCCAACAACCTTGTCCTTACATCTATAGGGGTCGACCGTCCAATAAAAAGGAAACTTTGGCCGACCACTATCATCATAAAAATATGACCTCTCAACCTCAATCGCTCCAACCTTTAAGAAACAATCTTTGAATTATTTTTTTTAAAGGATTGGGAGTACCTGTCAAACAAGCATTAGTTCGACCTCCCTATTAGGGACAACCACATCCTAAAACCCTTGAGTCGAGTAAAGTAGACATAAAGAAATTTCGGGGTGGCAAGAAAAGTATAAGGCTTCACACATTAGATTGAATGCTTGTAACCCAGCCCAAATGTTGGGTGAAGTTGCGATGGAGCAACATTTAGAAGGTGGAACACGCCCATGGTGAACTCATCAAAAGTAGGCAGACATGTAAACGCGGGAACAAGGACAAGTAAACATAAAAGAACTCGTCCTCTTCCCTTTCACAACCATGACATACACAGTCCACGACATTAACTCTCTTCAGGGAGACGATGTTACGACTCACTCCCAAATCAAAAATATGTGTACTGTTTAGCCAAGACGTCAACAGCCTCGACCAATGGAACTTAGATGGAGCCACTCGAACCTCTTCATGAAGCCATCCTTAAAGGGAGAGTGTTCTTGACCAACTCATCCTTAGAGGTCTCCCTATCTTCCCTTATAATCACAACAGTAACTCCTGATATCCTAGAGGCAGAGTCACTAGACTCCTCTAAAAGCCAACTACTAGCCGACCCCCACTAGCACCAACGTTAGAAACGCTAACCGACATACTTATTAATCGAACTTTCAAAGAGATCATAGGAATACTAAAGAGAATAATCACAGGGAGAAGCACTGACAAATGTGTGTACATAATGACCAGGTCCCCACCATTTATAGAAGGAAGGAACGACGTTTCAATACCCACCTAGCCCAAATCTAATAAAAACCCACCAAGCACAACTCCTCAGCTTCCCATCTCTACCTCAATCCTAAAGTAGAACCTAACACCCACATAATTATGGCACATTAATCAAACCCTGCAACTTCCGTGTCACATCAAACCTCTTCATTCCTCGAGGTAGGGTGTGTAACATCCCGTCAGGATATTACGGATTTAATTAAATAAAATAGATAAAATAATAATTACATCGCAATTAATAATACTTCATTTCCCACAAAGCGCGGGAAATTTAAAACTTTATTACTTCCACATAAAATTCCAAAAACCATATTCTATAAAACTGAAAATGATATGAAAACCTCTCATAAGAGTTTACAATTTATTTCCAAACATAAAATATATCTATAGCTCCCCATGCAATCCCCGCTCCGTAGCTAAGTGTCATCAGGACCACCTGCATCAACATCATCTGCTCAGGTGTACCGTGTACACGATCATCGCCAATCACAAGCAAATAGGGTGAGCTTAACAGATAAAGCATATAAAATGGCATACACATATATAACACATTTATATATAGGAAACACATCTATCCCAAATGAATTCCATCCCTTTTAATTCATACCACCTGGCCACGACCAGGTTATTCGTGTTCTACATCTTCTAGTGATTACTTCGAGGTGACTTGCTGCCATACCTATCGGCCACAACCGATAGAGCACGTGCGAGAAACCATGTTACGGATCATACACCGTAACGTCAGGCGAAGTTCCCCAATACGAACATAGTTCGCAATGTCCCAAGACTACCAAACTCATCAGCCAACTACTGAGGAGGGCAATCTATTTGGACCCATCCGTATTGGCCACAACCAGCACACCCACATCGGCAACACTCGCCAACCCGAGCCACAACTCAAGGAATACCACGTGCTTTAACCCCTATCCCGAGCCATAACTCAAGGGATACTTTCGAGCCACAACTCAAGGAACATCAGCAATCCCACCTTTGAACCCTCACCATAAGCCATGTAGATCACGCCCATAGAGTCAAGAACACCAATACTACTGCAGTAAAATCGCCTGTTCGGGGGACACATACCGCCAGGCGCTGCGCGCTTCCAGACCGCCTAGAGGGTGTGATGGGTTGAACCTTTGTTCATATTCAATATTTAAAATTTGGGAATTTAACATCATTTTCTCGCACAAGAAATGATATTAGTTGTATCATATTTGTTTGGATAATCTTAAGTTAAATAACGCAACTAGAATTTGTTTTAAGTCCTTAAGAATATGAATAGTGAATATTTTAAGTCATAAAAAGTCCCAAAATAAGAATTTCGGAGAGGAATAGTTCAGGTACTATATGCACCCCAATTCTCATGTTTACACTCCGTTTTTCCAATTGGAATAACTATTGCTGAAAAAAAGACATTTCTGGAGTTAACTGCACCCCTTGTTTTCAGGTTTACACCCCCTTCTATAATTTAACTTTCAATTTTTGTTCTGCACCCCTCCTTTTTACTAAGCTGCACCCCTAATGTCACTTAAACTCTAGTCCACCATATTTCGCCACGTGGCAATCCTCCACTTACTAAGTTAACCGATGACAGATTGCCACATCATTAATCCTCCACTAACTCCAATCACCAATCAATGTTTGCCACATCATCATCTCTTTCCCAACACAAACCTTAACCTTAATCTCTCTTTCTCTCTCTTCCGCTCCAACCCACTTCGCAGCTGCCACACTCTGCAGCCGTCGTCTTCCATGGCCGCCCGTCCACTTCCGACTGTCGTTGCAGCTCGCCGGACGCAACCCCCATCGCACCATCGTCGGAAAAGACAGTCACCCATCGCGCGCCCAGCGGCTCGAACCTGCATCTCCCGCGCCACCGTGAACCAACCACCGCGTCTCCTTCATCGTGCCTCTATCGCACCGTCGTCGCGCCTCCTTCTTCCTCCATCATCACAGAGCCACCACGAGTTTCGTTGTGTTGTCTTCTCTGTTCATCTCGCTGTCACCACCATGGTAGCACCACTTGCGCTCGCGAGCCTGCCTATGTCGTGCCCGCAACTCGCCGGAAACACGGCCAGAACCATCGACAACACTCGCACCAACGCACACCAGCACCTATGCTCACGCCTCATCCTCTTCCTCGCGACGTCAACCATGGAAACCACTGTCTATTCCGTTCAGTTTCACCAACACAGATCGGCAGCGGAATGTGCACCTCCATTAGTCGCGAGAACCAGAAGCATTACTCTCACGCTCTCGTCGTCGCAGTAGTCGTAGCAGCACCTTTATCCTCTCTGAATCACAGCTCTAAACACGCAACCTTCTCCCCGCGAGATGTCGCAGAACCCGTAACCACGAGGATACATCCATGGCAGCACGCAAGTAGTCCATTGCCACCATGCACTTGTCGCCATTGACGCGTGTCTACGGAGCTATAGCCGTCGTGTAACATCCCTGGCTACCCTTCTCCGTCCATTCATATCGGGCCCAAAGGCTGTCAGGTTACTACAGCCCGATGCACCCCAACCCCTCACCCTTCTCCGTCCATTCATACTGGATGGGTTGTTGCTAGTGGGAATCGAACCCCCAACCTGACCTTTAACACCTCTGGTTCACCAGTAGATGCTACCAGTTGCGCTGCAGCACAACTGGTAGCATCTGCTGGTGAGCCAGAGGTGTTAAAGGTCAGGTTGGGGGTTCGATTCCCACTAGCAACAACCCACCCAGTATGAATGGACGGAGAAGGGTGATAGGTTGAGGGTGGCAGGTGGGATGCCTGGTAAGCCCAAGAGGATCCGGGGGTGTTACACGTCGCACCTGTTCGAACCAGATTCTTGACGCCCATCGTGAAGACGAAGGTACCAACGACAGAAACCACGATGGAGAAAGGAGGAAGGATGAAGAAACCCTAGTTATGGGAAGAGAAAACGCACTGCCACATGGCCGCTTCTCAGTGGACAATCACAGAGTCAAACTGGTCAACCAGTCAACTCTGGCAAGGCTTAGTCACAGTTGGTCAAACATACTATTTTTACACTATTTTTGGGAGGTGGTTCCTCTGCAGGAACCCTAAATGGCCTAGCAAGGAAAAGATAGTCTGGCGGCAGTTCACCACAAACTAGACTAATTCTGGAAATTTCCCAGAACCACAAACTTTAAAAATGGAATATCCAATTCATACATAATCATACAATACTTAGCATGCCAATCAGAATTAAAATAAACAACACATGAAATTACCCTATTTAGCATGCCAATCACATTTAAAATAAGGTTAACGTATAAGGTATTCTAATTATCATACCAATAAGAATTAAACATAAACTTAACGCATAAAGCTCCCTAACCTGGTTTCCTTATCTTAGCTTTGACTCTTGCAAGCTCTCCCTTGATCACCGATGTCCTCTTTTGTTTTTTCTCTCAACTTAGTCCTCAAAACCTCACTCAAAACTCACAAAAACTCCAAAAATTAGTGCTCTCTTCTGCAACCACAATGACAGCCCAACCAAACCTTCTCTCTTACCTCAAAATGGCCTTTTAAATGGTCTTAATGAAAAAAAATGAAAATGGCATTAATCCTAAGTTAATTACTATTTAATTTCTTAATTCAATTTTGTTTTTCAACCACCCTTGGCTGCCATGTGTAAGATCCGTCGAATTTAATAAATTAAATAAATAAATAATTAATAAATGCGGGTAGGTGGTGTATTTATGACAATAAATTTTGATGGTATAATGTGAAAAAGTACTAGCTCAAGTAGTTAAGAGTACTTAGTTGTGTTGAGAGGACTTGGGTTCAAGTCTTATGTATGCCAATTATGTGTTATTTAATTATTATTGTTTTAATAATATGTTGGAACATGTTTCGCATGACATAATACTTGAATTGTGTGAGTTAGCAAGAAACATGAGTTGGCCTAATGGTTTAGTATTGATTTGGCTTGGTTGAGGGTTCAAACCTTGGTGAACTCAAATTTGCTTTCTTTTTGCTAAAAAGTTAGTGTGGCCTGGATATGAAAGGGTAGAGACAACCCTAGCAGGGGCACTAAGGGATTTTTGTGTTGGGCAAGAAGAAGAGTTGTAGCATTATACTCTTGTAAGGTGAAATTCCAAGTTAGGGGAACTGAGCCCGAATTTCTGTGTTTATCTGCACATGAGAGAATTAGGGGTGCTGCACATGAGAGAATTAGGGGTTATGGGTTTTGGTACTGTTTTATTAAATTTTTAGCCTAAATGCATGAATATAATGGAGTTATGCATTGTATATACTGTGATTATGCAAAGTTGGGTTGTTGGGGGCCTATTTTCGTGCCCAATTATGCTCATATGCCTAATGAAATTGTGCTGAATGAATGGTATAGGGATCTCACTTTACTTAGGCGAGTGTGCCTCTTAAGCGAGATAGAACAATAACAAATAAATACACAGAAATAAATACACTGATATACATGGTTGTGGCTATGTGGAAGGAAGGGTGGATAAAAGAACAATAACAAATAAATACACAGAAATGTCATACCTAGGACTTGAACCCAAGTCCTCTCACACAATTAAGTACACTTAACCACTTGAGCTAGTACTTTTCCACATCATACAAATTAGAATTTAATACCATAAGGCTTTCTTTACCCGCATTTATTAATTATTTAATTAATTAATTAATTAAATTCTACGGATCTTACAGGGGGTACTATACCTATAGAGTCACACAACTAAGGAAATGCAAGTTTTCTTTGCAAAAAAACACACAAGTCGTGAAGTTAGTATCCGTGAGGGGTTGATGGACTACATGTCCTCATCTCCTAGGGTACTGGTCCTAAGAAGCAATCTCAAGGAAGGAAATTGACTACTCGTCCTCGTCCCAAATAAGGGACTACTCGTCCTCGACACAAACATGAAACTACATGTCCTTGTCCCCTAAGAACACTCAATTAGAGGCAACCTCGGGAAGCGATAGAATACTCGTCCTCATTCCAGATAAGGGACTACTCGTCCTCGTCCCAGACAAGGGACTACCTGTCCTCGTCCTCTCCAAGACACCAGACCCTAGGAAAGCCACTAAAGACCACTCACTGAGAGGGACCATCCAGTACACGGCGTTGCCGAGTACATGTCAGCCTAGTAAGACGCCATATACTCGGACTCGCTAGCCAATCCAATCAGTCTAATCATCTCAAAGGAAAATAACCCCAAATTACATAACCAGTCATGATTAGCAGGCAATTAAGACCACTAAATCAAAGTTAAACCAGTTAAGGCTCATTAACTTTACTATAAAAGGCATATTTTACAAAACATATGCTTACGTTGGTATCAGAGTGTCTTTTGCTAACATTTTCTTCTTTCGTGTTCGCATCAAAGGATGAGATACCTTTGAAGAAAAAACCTTAAAACCGATAGGATGATTTAGGAAACTTTACAAAAATATATATATTGTCTATGTAAAAACACAATTTAAAGGATGATTTAGGAAACTTTACAAAAATATATATATTGTCCATGTAAAAACACAATTTAATCCATTTCGATTGTTAAAAAAATGAAAATAAATTAATTAAAGCAAATCCAATAATTGAACTTGGTAAATTACTAAAAATAGTAGACAAACTCTATATCCTCGAAGTTATCAAAGACCGAAAATAATTTGGTCATAAGAGAAATAAATAGTCAAATCTTTAAGTTTTTACATTCAATTCTTTTATTTAAACATATCAATTGTATGTAAAGATGCATCGATTTGAGTGGACCCTTATTTCTTTTAATCGATTCAATGATGAAATATAAGTGATAGGAAACTTTAGAAAATCGTGGTGGATATGTAGGGTATGCATGAGATGATGAGAAGAATTACTTAAACCCTAAGACTCTTGATGAATGTGTATAATTCTCTTTTAGTTTAGTTATTGAATCTCCCTTCGGCGTGTCTTGGAAAAAGGTACATGGTTCATTGATTCCCACAACAAAACCCTATTGTTGTGCTGCCACATGCAGGGTGTCCTTTAATAATAGAGCAAAGTTGATCCAATAACACCTGCAGTTATGTGTATCTGTGAATAGAGAGAGATTAAGAAGAAATATATAATAATAACTAGTGGATTGCATTGAGAAGTGTATATATGTATGTGGAACCCACCCTCTTTGGAGGAACTCCTTTGTCTTGTGGCAAAGAGTTTAAAGTAAGAATGGTTCCATTTCATGGGTTTCAAATTTTAGTGGCAAAAGTCATTGCTACTAATAACCACCCTTTCCAACTCCCTATGAAAACAAATTGTATTACCTCATTACTTCATTGATTGCAGGTAATTAAATCAAAGGAAACAGTCACAATGTTCAATTCACACTGATGTTGATGACAAATCTTCCCTGCTGGATGTTGAAAATGGCCCCCAAACCCAAAATTTAGATATAATTATATATCTACCCTTTTTTATTAATTTTAATTAAAAGTTCATTTTATTTTTAAATTAATTTATAAAGTATTTAATTTTTGCATTTTGTAAAAGTTGTAAAATATTATTTTTAATGTATCTAAAATATATCTAACTCTTCATTACATTAAAATCTTCACATTAAAATCTTCACGAGCCAATTACCAAGACTAAGTATAAATTATCTTATAAGTTTACACTACTAGAAATTCTCATATTACATATGATTTTTCTTACAAATTTGTTAAAAAAATTTGCAAGAAAATATTTTTTTCTGTTATTTTTTTTTTAAAATTTTAATTGGTAGGTAATTCCTTCATAGATAATCATTTCCTACAAAATTATAAAATTGTAAGTATTTTCTACAAAACTTGTTGCGAAAAGTGTTTTATACAAAATATTTTGTAAGAAAATTGGTAGCAATTTTTTTTTCACAACAAAATTTGTAAGTATTTCCTAAAAAAAATCAAAACAAAATTGACAGGAAATATAAATTTTTTTTAGTAGTGTTATCAATATAATAATTTATTGGGAGACAAATACTAATGAAATCTAAGCTTAAACTACTTAAAAAATTAATTGACACTATCTTCAACTAAAAATAGTTTATAAATCTTGATCTTTCTCATTTTTATATGAAACTTAGATACACATTTGAATTCATAACTTTATCTGTAATTAATTTTAATTATTTGAATAAAAAAAGAAAAAATGTTGAGATTTACTCTAGTTTTTTTAATTTTATTGTGGTTCTCCTTATTTTTATCATACAATTTTAAAATGTTTTCTCTCTGTTTCTCAGATATTTTATACATCAAAGTTAAATATTTAATTATTTTTCACGTATTAGTCTTTTTTTTTCCTTTTTTTTTTCTCTACTTTCCTCTTCTTTTATTTCTCTATACAAAAAGGTTGTCTTTCTTTCATAAATTATATAAAACTCTTCCATATCTTTCTTTGTAACAGTTAAGCATATATATACAAGAAAGTTATATATGTTAAACACATATATAATAAGTTTTATATTATTATATATGTGAAAATTTCTTTTTCGTAAAACTACGGACTTTAAAATCGGTATATGAATTTTTGGAGAGAATAAACCATTGCATGTAGGTTATGAAATATTTGCGAATTTTAACAATGGTTTTGGAGTTAGACATAGTATTATTTTTTCATTCTCAAATGTAATTTAAGTTCCAACCCTTTAATGTACATAATCGTTAACGTAAATATTTATTACGTAAAATGTATGGAGTTAAAACTTTAATTTTGAATTGATATCAACACGAATAATACTTTTTAAGTTCTTATCGCTTTTAGGTTCTTTAATTATATTTTTTCATTTTGTCATCATGATAAATTAATCCTTAAACACAATATTGTCATCCTTGTCCTCCACTAAATATTTGTATTCCTTCATATCAATATTTTTTATATAAGTTTTTAATCAATACTCTTTATAAGCTTTTTGCAATCAATACTTTCGTATTTATATTCAATATTCAAATACTCTTTAAAAAATTTCCTTAAATTTCTTTCTAGAGCAATCATACTATGGCTTCATATAATTAAGTGCTCAGACAATTCATTTTCTATATAAGTACACTTAGATAAATGACTTATTCTAAAATAATTAAAAATTGAAATAAAGATCAAATCATTTAAAATATATTATTTAATTTAAAAGCGCAAACACATTTTTCATAATCCCCGTACCCATTCATGCAATCAGATAATTTTCATGTTAATAGTAAAAATAATTGGATTTTAATTTATTTTTAAAAATTCATTTAATTTAATTTCCAAAATTCATCCATATCCGACCCAATTAAGTCATAGTTATCTTATCAAATTCTGTTGAAATTTAATCGAAAGATATGCTTAAATTTTTAACTTTTAATTTTATTTTTTTATATGTTTATATTATATTAAAATGTAATAATAAGCGACATAAACCATAATCTATTAATTATTAAATTTACATACAATTCTTTTAGTGTATTTTTATTTATTTATTTAAACTTAAAAATAAAACTAAAACAATTTTTTTTAAATGAAGTTGAATAATGTGAATTAAATCTAAATAATTCATCCATATTAATCGAACTAAAATAATTTATATCTAACTAACATGATAAACAAATGATTATATATACATTTAAAATATTAAATTTGAATTAACTGGATAGTTGATATTAAACTTGAATCTTCCAACCTAGCTGTTGCCTTAACTCATTTTACCTTAAAAATTGTAACAACTTTGTCTTGTTTTGAGGAATAGTTGACAGGGCTATAAAATGATGTATATATGAAATTTAAATTTTAATTCAACCTTATTATTAAATATATTAAATATATGGGTGCTGTTAATGAATGTTTGGTTAAAAATAATTAACATGAATCTTACAAAATTTATAATTAATTTATATTAAATAAAATATGACCTAATAATCATTAGTCTAGTTTTTTTTTATTCAAAGGATATAAATATCTATGTTTAATATTTTATTTAATGTTTATTAATTAAAAAATAATAAAATAATAATAAATATATTTTAATTTTGTTAAAAATTAAAATATAATTAAACTTATTTTCTTAAATTAATTGAAAAATCAACAAAAAATAATATTAAATATTTAAAAAGTTAAAGAAAAAAAATCAAATATCAATTTGAAATTTAATTGAGTTTCTTTTCTCTAATTCTTCGATAATCTTTTACATCATTCTTTTTATCTTAACAAAATCTTTTATATTAAAGAATCAGACCATATTTCAATATATGAAACTATTAATTATAAATAGATAAAATTAACAATACGTTAAAAATATATTTTTTCTTATTTTTTAATAAAGACTTTAAAATTTTCAAAATACTTATTTTGTATTATAGAATTATTATTTAAAATTTTTAAAAAATATTTTTATTTTTATAAAATCTATTATATATATTTATATTATTTTAACTAATATAATTAATTATTTCAACTTTTAATATAAAAATAATGAAAGTAATACACTTAATTATTTAGTGAGCAAGAATGAGTTATCATTGTCCTAAATATATTTGTTAAAAGAAATGTATAGAATCTGTATGCATTATTTAAAGATGAAGAGGGGTTAGGTATGTAGGGGCTATAATCTGGGGTGACTCAGACATTTTCCTTTGTGCAAGTCTTTATAAGAACTGATTCATCATTTTCCTAATATTGGTCCTGGTCGGTGGTACGTGGCAGCTTCTCCTTTGTTACCCACTTATCAATCAACCACTACCATATAAAATACTCACCCATCCCCACAACACTTCTGCCAAAGGTGTTGCCTTCTCAGAAACCACAACCTTTGTCTATAAACTAACTTTCTCCATAAACTAACTTTAAAAACTCATCTAACCACCTTACATATAAATTACTTTTACTTTTCTTGTTAATAATAATAATTGAATTTTTTTAAAGAAAATTCAAAACTACAAAATCAGTTTGTAAGTTGAAATATTCGTAGTTGATATAAAACTTTTAACACATTCTTCATGTCGAATTATATATATCACCAACGTGAGACTAGATATTAATATGTGATTCGATAACAGTTCAATAACAAATGAAATAATAAAGTAACAAATAACAAATTTTGTTAGGTTAAGTTCTAAGTCATAACTCTGATATCATGTTAAGAAATGAATTTTAAATCTAACTAAATCTAACAAAAACAAATGAGATTTGTACTCACTTATTTACTATAAATTGACATTATTTCTAATTTATTTATGTCTTTCTATATATCCTCTCACACTAAAATATATATACATTTCGATGGTGAGATTAGACATTTGTAATTGATTTGACCGTGAATGAAATAATAAACCACAAATTTATTAATAACGAATGTACTATGATAGATAGATGTAATAAATAATAAATATTGTTGAAATAACCTTTTGTAAAATTTAAACTTAATCTCAAAAAAATTAACTTTTATAACGGGAAGTCTTCATTCATTTATATACTAAAAATTTAACTTATGTATAATGGTTGACGGGAAATCTCCAACAAAAATAATTTAAATATATCTATCAAGATGTTTTCAAAAGTAAAACCGTAACATTTTTTTTTATTTTAAAATAAATGATACTTTAAATACAATAACTGAATTCCACATAATATTTAATATCTGGACACTTTTCATTAAAAGAAATTAAATAAAAAGTTGTATGAAAATGAAACATATAGTGATTTACAAGATAAGTGTAAATTTGTTATTCGACACAGTTATTTAAATTAGGAGTTTAAAAGTCAAAAAAGAAAATTTGAGACGTTTCCTAGATTCGACAGCAGTTAGCATGTTAACAACTCTATATATAAAACCTGGTTTGCTGCATAATTTTCTCCCTCAAACAATCCACAACAGCAACAACTAAGAGCAACAACAGTTTCATCAGGTTCATAGTTTTGATAACAGAAAAAATGGCGTACCCTTCTTCTCAAAATTCCGAACCCGCTCTCCCTCTGCACCTGTGTTTCTTCTTGCTCACCTTGTTCATGTTCCTCGGTTTCTCATGGTACTCAAGCTACGAGCCAATAATGGAGAGCTTCATGGAGCAACTGAAGCTGGTGCTGATGGTTTCCCCTCTTCTGCTTCTGCTAGTTCTGCACTTCGTTTCCAACTACGGAGGAGGTGGAGGGGTCTTGTCTTCACTCATTCCGTTGCCGGAGAGAGAGTCGCTGCACAGAGCAGGTGGAACTCCTTGGGGTGTTGGCTTCGTTCTTGTTCTTCTTCTCTTCATGGTTTCTTACCAGTCTTCTTTCCAAGAACGCTGGTTTCCTCTCCTCACCAGGTGAAAACACTGAGCCTTTTTGCTGCATCATGGATCTTTCTCTGTAATTACTGTAATTTAGTTTCTTCTCGGTGGTTTTCATGAAACCAGAGATTTCACCTTTTTGTGTATTCATTTTCTGTTTCTGTTTAAGTGTTGAAGTTGTATCAGTTTCAGTTTTTAGAAATGGATACCTTCTGTATAATTAGTCACTGATTTGAGTACCTTCTGAATTTATTCACATTATATACTAAGGAATTGTAGTAGTTTGTGGCCCAGAGAATTCATCGTACTGTTTGAATGAGTTTCATGGTCTCCGATAAAGGAAAAAAAGAAGGAAAGAAAGGAAGGGAAAGTGGTTTAGAAGAAAGTAAAACAGATGTGTGAGCCCTACATGATTAGGTATTATGAGTTATTTAATTATAAGGTCACAGTGTTGTGATATGCATCATAATATCACATTCAATACTTACTATACTTTCCATTTTTTAAGGATTTTTTTTTTTTTTTACTAAAGATGTGTTCATTTTTTATTGATATTTTTTTTTAAATTTTAAGATAATATTTTTTATTTTTAATTTGATTAATATGAACAGAAAAGTGTAATAACAGAAAAAGGGACAAGGGGAAATGTAAGAGCATAATAGTAATAAAAAATAATAATCAATTTTAATTTTTAAAAATAATTAATCAATGTAGTGCACAATTTAATTATAAATTTATAAATTAAAAGTTATTAATAATTAAAATAGGTTTTTATAAATAGATTATTTTTAAATTAATAATTAAAATAGCTTTTATTATGAATTAATATTTAAATTGTTAACTAACATTAATTAATTAATAAGGTCTTGATTATCAAAAGAAATTGATTTTGAAATTAACTTTTAATTAAAAAAATTATTTTTAAATATATTTTTATTATTAAAATTGATTATTATTTAACAATTTTTTTTGAAGAAAATACTACACACTTTAAACTATTAGGAAAAGAAAAAATAATTCATTTTAAACTACTTGAAAAATAGAAAAAAATTATTTCCTTAGTTGATTTTGGTGAAAAAACCTTAAACACTGTTCTAAAATCATATATGGAGTATTTGCTATAGCTTTCTGAAATGTCTTTTGTCCTTAATTATTTTGTTTTCAAAATTTCTTTCAAATTATTTCTTTGATATATATATATATATATATATATATATATATATATATATATATATATATATATATATATATATGTAACGATTGTTTAGTAAATTATCAATTTACCCTTATATTAAATATTTTAAAATATTTCTACCTATTTGAATTTTCTTTAACAAAAAAATTATATTTTAAATAATACATTGAAGGACAATTTTGAAGTATACTAAAAAGTAATCTACAAACCTTCATTAGTTTAATCAAATCAATCAAATATATGGTCGAGTTCCTTGTCTTTTTATAAACTAAATCACCTCAGTTTTAATTTATGTTCTCTGTATATTTCACTCTCAACCATATAAAGCATGAGGAAAGGTGATTAGGTTATCATATCAAGATTCTTCAATATAAGGCAACAATCCAGAATTTTTTAGCAAATCAACCATCAATAGAATAGAATGTAGGATATCACATCAAGGCACTACTAGAATTTTTTTTTTTAAATATTTTGTTGAGTTTTTCCTGTAAATTTCTTAAAAAAATGCAGGAAAAGAGTTTTTTATTATTTTTTCTGTGAATTTTTTTATTAACAAGTAATTCATATGGATAATTAATTACTTTAGAATTTAAGTTCTTTTTCAAGAAATTTCTTACTAAATTTCCTATAAAAAAAATATCTGCAATAAATTTTATACTAAAATAAATTTACAATAAAATTTCAAGTAAAAGAATATATTACAAAAGTAAGTATAAATTTTGTAAGTAATTTTCTTACTAACTTTAAATCAACAAGTACTTTCTTGGAAAAAGAAAGTTCCTAAATAATATTTTTCTTACCAAATCAGACTACATATGATAAGAATTAAAACAACAATTCACGTGAAATAAATTATCATGTATTTGCAGCGTAGTTTTCTTTCTTTTTTAAAAAAAAAAATGTGTAAATTTTACATGAAAAAAAAAGTGTATATAGTTTCCACCAAATTTTTTTAACACACAAATCTGCATAAAGTAAATGGTTTTACAGAGATTTTGAAAGAGAATCTTGCATGAGATTTTTTAAAGGTAGTATGCAGAATTGTCACACATCACGTGCTAAGAGAAGGAAAATACAACATCAATTTCAGTATACCCTTGTCTGAATATGTATGTTCTTACGTCCTTGTAAAATATTCTAGTCCGATTACTAACATAAAGTAACATATAATTAATTGTTAATTATAATACCTTAAAATACGATACATTATCATAATTGATATGAGATAATATTGTTAATATCAATTAATACATTTAAGATATTATTCGTTTTCTTTACTTAAAATTCGTTCAAAATTTTATTTTTGAAAGGTATTTTGAAGCATTATGAAAATATATTTAAATTGTTTTTGCCTTCAACTTATAGGTGATATAGAAGTATTGGGTATATCTAAACAAGTCTTCCGGTATATTTAAATTGTTTTGTCCTCATTTTCATTATTACATATGGCGTTAATCTTTTGATCTGAAATTCGTTGAGATAACCTTGTTAGAGTAAATCATCTCTACAAGAAAATATGGTATTATCAACAACAAAAATTCATTAGAAATCACACAATAATTGTTGGTAAAGGAAAATTACCAATAACTTACTAACGACCCAAAAATCATCAGTAAAATGTTTAATAAACTTTACTAACGAATAGGAAATTTTTTCAGCAATTACTGATGACAAAACATTTGTCGGCAATTACCAACAATTGAAATCCTTTGGTCAATAATTTTTTTTTCATTGGTAAATATCGTGATTTGGTCGTCTTCTTCTTCTTCTTATTGACACTAAACATATACCTAAATATAAAACATTTGTTTTAATATAATTAACTAGATAAATCAATCAAATATAAAGAATGCTTTAGAGGCCTACATCATCCATGACTAAATAAGGGTAATATTTAGTTCTTTTGTCCTTGATGTAAGCTCTAAGGCATCTTCCTTATACAAGTACAATGGGATCTCATTGTTTATCCCAAATACATTAGAATCCCACGAAATTAGCATCGGCTTATCACTTATGATGTCAACAAGTTGGTCAAGAGAATCGTCCACAAATAGAGAAATCTTTTAGGTTTAAGATTTTCCTCTCGATGCGACTGTTGTTACATGAAAAACAATTTAAGTAAGTTTCAACAAAATAACATGTAAACTTAAAAGTATAGTAGTGTACGGTGGGTTTTAGAGTCCGTACCAGGGGGTCAAAAATAGAATCAACCAAATCTCTAGGCCAAACGAGGAAAGATTGAAATGTCTGTGCCATAATATATACCTCATCTGTTGGCACAAGAACTAAACCATCTACTATGAGAACTTCCTTTAACGTAAATTTAACCCCATTGTCTGATAGCTCCATACCATGAAGAATTGTGGCTACCTCAAATTATTGTTCCATGGGCCACCTTACCCTCCACAATATATAGCATACATGAATGAGTGTCGTCAATGTAATCACCTGATAGGGGTGGACCTGAACAACTCCTATTTTTGCTTCTACTTGTCAGATCAAATGTTAATGTTATTTTATTAAATAATAATTATTCAATTCATAACTTATCATAAAATGATTGTTAATTTTACCTATTGGAGGAACAAAAGGTTCTGATGCAGAAGATACTTGAGGATGGATGACATAACTATTGAATTTTGGTGTAAACTGATAATCTTGGTAGTTAATTGTGATGTGGTGTGTTGAATTCATGAGTTGTATGTTGAACTATTTGATATTTGATTTGTTTGGTCTTGATTTGGGAAAATGTCTTAATCTATGTTTTGAGAGATTGGTATCAGGTATTAACTCTCTAAAACCATTTGGAATCAAAAACAATAAAGGAAAGGTGCCAAATTAGTCAATTGCACATGATCAATTTTCCCCAAATTGTCGTTTCTGATACACCGTCGAGCGTCGTTACAGTGTCATGGGGGTGATAGGCCACTAGCTTGGTGTCGCTGGGCACCATTTTTGGATCGTCGGGCGGTAGAAGTCAGTGGGTTCCTGAGGTTGGGCATCGAGCGCCACTTTTCAACGTTGAGCGCGACCTTGTTTTGTAGTTTGCGTCCTCTTGATAAAATAAAGATTCCCGCTTTATTAATCGTCAGATCGAGCTAAAATTTTGACAACTGATCTTAGACATGTGATTCTTCACCCTCACCGGTGGGATCTTTTTATTGAAGTCTGTGGTTAGGGAAATGGTTTTTAACATTTTGATGTACTTTATGTATAGCGTTATTTGCCATGTTTTGCATGCTTCTCTTATTTGACCATTTTAGGGTGTTTTGTGGTTGATGTGAAGTATGTTTATGGTTCTTATTATGATGAATTGAAGATAATATGTTGTGGTGAGCATACATGATGAAGTTTGAAGGATTTCAAGGGAAATTTCTAGTGTTGTTGTTATTAGTGTATGCCTTGATATAGGTGGGTATGGAAGGAGATATTCTGAACTCTAATAATCATTCATACTCATATAGAGTAGAATGAATTATGTAGTGAGAGTAGGAGAAGGTCCTAGCCTTTGAACTTGTTCTTTGGTCATAGGCTTGAAATGATTAACCTTGTGTGGTTGGGTGATGACTCATTGTGGCATTATATTCTATGGAGTCTAGAAACCATCACAAGTGCATACATTCAGTGAACCCTATATCAATGACATGTATCCGGATAATTGAGTTTAGTATCAATTGCTTGTGTGATTATAGGCATAAATATGTTTGTGAGACAAATAATTTGTAATAATAATATGTAAAAAACCAAAAACTTTGAAGTAGTAGTATAGTATTATCTTTTGTATGTTTGAAAATGTGATTTTAATCTTTCAAGTCGGACTCTTGTTGTTTTGGTAGGGGTTAAGGTGATTAATGTGATTTTGTTTCATTGTAGCAAAGATTATGATTTAGGTTTTATTTTGTTTGCTTTGTGATAGCCATTGTTCCAATATCAATATCTTCTTGTTTCATATTTCATTTAAGAAACCTTAATTTTGGCCTAAATGATGGCAAATGCTGTCAATTTGGGGGCTGTGTTAGGAAAAATGGGTGTTAGTAAACAAAAAGAAATAATATGCTCTGTAGTTAGTAATCTAAGGGGTGCAACCCATAAATAGTAAGAAAAAAGAATTCATTTCTATATTCCAAAAAGTCCACTCCAAAAGAAATAGACGATGCACAATTTGTGGGGCCATAAGAAGAGAGAAATGGGGTTACAAGTAGTAAGATAGATGGACTCTTTTGGACCTAAGCCAACAACCGAAAGTAGGTTTTACCTCTATAAAAAGTTCGAATTATATAATTTGAAAGATATTTTTAACTTTTAAATTATATAAGTTAATTGAAAATTAATTTTTAATTTTGAATTATGTAATCCAAGAATTATAATTTAAAAATAAATTTTAATATTATGAAGTATTTATTCTGAAACTCTGTAAATTTTTAAAAGAATTTAATATTTAGCGTGAAATATTATTTCTAAACATGTGAAACTAATCATTTTAATATTACAAAATTAATTGTTCGAATCTTTCGAAACTCCGAAAATTTGATACGTAAAACTGTTTATATAAACAATTTATTTTGTAGTATACTCATTTTTTTCAATTTTACTTTTTAAACAAATGATATTTTAAACTAAACCTTTAATTTTTTATTATTATTATTTTTTAAATAAATGTTAACTTAAATTTCACCAATTTCTAAATTAAAATAATTATCTTATTATTTTCACTTATTTATTTAAATTTTAAATTTTTAAATTAAATTATCATCTACAATTAAAAAAAGATAGACATGCAACTAACACATTCATTTTTACTAGTTTATCATAAAACAAACTAAAATAATAAAAATAAACAAAATAAATAAAAAATTTATATTACAATTAAAATAAATTACACATGAAATCACATTAGTTTATATTTATTTAAAACAATTCAACTCATAAGTAACCCAAACTACCGATTAACCTTTTCCGTTTAGATTTTATATATATATATA
>Ga0209589_1004143_pt1 | contig 25199 bp, 15 predicted proteins | sample CowpeawhiteBW_FD_187525 | JGI IMG/M metagenome (GOLD analysis project Ga0209589, IMG submission 187525) | Root nodule microbial communities of legume samples collected from California USA - Cow pea white BW (SPAdes) (version 2) | ecosystem: Host-associated > Plants > Roots > Nodule | place: USA...
TGGCACAATGACAGCTTGACACGTGGCAATTTTTTTTTTTTTTTATTTAAAAAAAAAAAAAAAAAATTAAAAAAAAAAAATAAAAAAAAAAAAAAAAAAAAAAAAAAAACAAAAAAAAAAAAAAAACAGACCTTACAATCCAGTCTCACAAATTATTTAAAAAAAAAAAATTATTTGAAAGTTGTAGTTTAAATTGTATGAGCCACAGCAAATTAAAGCTGCAAAAGTCAGCAAATTTAATGGTTGAAACCTATAAATTAAGTATAATTATGGTAATTTAAAAAATAAAATTAAGTGATGTCCATAAACGCACTCATCAATAATATCCCCACCATTAATCCTTGGACAAGGAAAAGAAGTTTTGAAAGATAATACAAAATTGTTTATACTTTTTAGTTAGTTGATGCTGATTTTGACATTGCTATGTATGTCCTTATTGTTTCAGAACTGGCCTGCACAATGCTTTCTTTATTATCTAAATAAATATTTTCATTTTTCCAAATAAATATGTTCTTTTTCCTAGTAAATTATAAGTGGTTTTTACAAAATTTTCCTTTCTTTTTTATTTCTACAGAGTTTCAAATCACCACTTTAATTTTTATAAAATATGTGAATTTTAATTTTAATTCCTTTAAAATATTTTTCAGTTTCATTAAGAAAAATAAAGCATTTTTTAGTCTTTAATATTCGTTTCAAAATAAATGAGTATTATTTATTTTACTCATCTTAAGAAATTTCTCAATATTTCATCTACCAACATTTTGTTAAAAATAAGTCGGAATTACTTAAAATGGTCGATTGATATTTTTTTCTCACATATAAGTAACTAATTAGTGTTATATAGGGTGTGTTTAGACAGTAGTTAAAAAAAAGTAACAATCTTATAGTTCATTTAGAATTTAAAATAAATTTTACTTTTAATAAAAATTTAATTTGGAGTTTGCAACTGTTATCCAAGCATATCTTAAAATGATTTGATTTCAACTTTAGAAGAAAAACAATTACAAGACTAATATCAAAACTTCGAAATAAAAAACATATTTCATTCCTGGAAAAATTGAGTGCAGTAAAAAAACCTGAATAAAATTTGTCAGAAAAACGAAGACGACAACCATGAGTTCATATCAAAATTTGGAGGCACTTGGAAGTGTGGTTAGGAGAAATTAGCATATTTGTAGGGTCATTGCCATCAAAGGGTTCAATCTCAAAGGACACAACTAATCATGTTTAGCCTTTTCAGCATGTTCAATGTCACATTTTTATTTTAGGGTTTCACTTTTTCTCACCACTCTTGTACTATTATGATCCACTGTGTCAAATTTTCTCAGAAATTAGTTTGTGAAAAAATTGAGTGTATGAAAAAACATTTGACCAGAAAAAAAAAGTGATCTTTAGTAATTCCCATATGAAGGGTAAGCAAGTGAGGCAGAAAAATGATTTATATATGAAAATGAGCACTTTCATTCTGTTTCCCATTTCACTTTCTTGCTCTTTTTCTCACACTCACAGCACATTGCCTTTCTGTCTTTTGTTATCATTATTGTTTTTATTTTGCTGGTGAGTCCCAGTGTACAAGTGTGCTGTGCATCCATAACTGGAAACTCTTTCTCTCTCTCTCACAACTCAAAAAGTCACAAGCAATAGTTGGCACTTTCACACCAACACAACCTATTCTTCTCTTCCTACCATAACTCATTTGCAGCTACACAAGCAGAAGGAGTAGGAGACATTCACTCACATTCACTGTAGAAATCATACACAAACAAAGAAAGGCAAAGAAATGAGTTTGTCCACCATAGCCATCCACTTCTGTAAATCATTAAGTAGGACTTGACTTTCTATGTCTCTTGTATCAATCACAGTCCTCTAGATTTATACCTAATGGGGGCTGCTACTCTCTTAGCAAGGCCACAACCAAGGATAATTTTCTTGAAGATTATTGTTCTTGGAATCCTCTACAAGCTTAACTCTTTGCTTGCCTCAAGTTTGGAGTTTCTTTGAAGGTCATCATGGTGTTTGTGGTTTCAGTTCCAAGTTTTCCAACACATAGCTAAAGGAAAACACTTTATTGTTTGTTTGTTCAGGTAATAATACTCTTGTTTGCCTTGCCTTTGCTGAGTAACAGCTGCCAAATCCAAAAGGGGTCCTGGATCTTGTTTCTTGGAATTTCTGTTTGATGAACAGCATTGATTTCTGTTTCAGGTTTTACTGCTCTCCTAATAATTCTCCTTAAAGTTTACCCAATTATTGCCTTAACTGCTACAGTTCATGTAAGATTTGGTGGAGTTGAGAGAGTGAGTGAGGGGGAGAGGGAGAGAGGGGAATGAAATGCTCGGAATCAGAAGAAGACTGGCAAGAATTGAGTGAATCTCTGTCTCTTCGGCTTTGCCTTTTGCAAGGATTCTTGAGAGAAAAGAGTTTCATTGTAACGGCTGAAACGTTCAAAGCTGCTTTCATACTTCTGCCCCTCAGAAGAATATTTTTCTTTATTTCTTTATTACAGCATAACGTGCCTACAAGTTCCCATCTTTAAGACTCCTTTGAAGAGATTTCTTGCTTATTGATCAGTATCAACTATTCCTTTGAGATATTGCACTGGGATTGTATCACTGAGGACAAGGTCAATACCAAGCACAGAAACCACATTGAGCCGAATTTCCAAAATTCCCTAAATTAAGCATCAATGGAGCTTCTTCCAAGTCTAGTAATCATGCTTGTTCTTGTTCCGTGTTTTGAATCACTTCCTGGTGTCAGGGCTCAGTCTACTACTACTACTACTTCTCCTGGGTCTTCTTCAACAAGGGAAGAAGCAAGGGCTCTTGATGCACTTCTGCAACAATATGCTTATAGGGCTTTGGTGAATCCAAAAACAGGTATCATTTACAATGCAACTAATCTACCTTCCAATTTATCTGGGATTGAGGTTGCAGCATTGAGATTAAGAAGTGGAAGTTTAAGGAGAAAAGGGTTCCAACCATACAATGAGTTTGAAATTCCCATGGGACTCATTGGGAGGCCATATGTGGAAAGGCTTGTTTTGGTGTACCAAAATCTGGGTAGTAGATCCTCCAGGTACTACCCTTTGACAGATTATACCTATTTGGCTCCAGTGTTGGGACTACTGGCTTATGATGGTTCTAATCTGTCAGCTTCAAATTTATCAGAAATAGACATAGATGCGTCTGATGGCCCTATATTGGTCAAGTTCAGGACTGTTAAATCAGTCCCACATGGTGCTGTTGCAAAATGTGTTTGGTTTGATTTGCAGGGTTCTTCCAATTTCAGTGATGTAACAGCAGACAACACTTGTTCATCTTTCCAACAGGGTCATTTCTCTATAGTTGTTAAATCCCCTGCTCCATCTCCAGCACCAGCACCAGCACCTCCTACTCCTGCAAGTCCTCCAAAAAAGAGGCCATCACCAAGTGCTCAAGGAAAAGGTGAGAAGGATAATAAAAAGGTGTGGATCATTGTAGGGTCTGTTGTGGGGGGACTAGTATTGCTTGTGCTGTTGTCACTTCTTGTTTTGTGGATGAGAAAGTACAAACAGAAGAAGAAAATGCAACAGATGGAAAGGGCAGCAGAGTTGGGAGAACCTCTTCAAATGGCTTCAATTGGGGATACAAAAGCCCCTGCTGCAACAGTAACAAGAACACAACCAACCCTTGAACATGAATATGCACCATGACACAATATTTTTGCACAATCTTCGGTTGCTCTTCCACTCATTCAAGTTAATTTACTGTATTCAGAAATTCTTCTAATCACACGTTTTTTTTCTTTGTTGCCTGCCCCCCGTTTGTTTCCTTAACATAGGATTTTTGTGTAAATCTGTTATCTCTTTGTGATTCATTGTGGTGTGAATTAGTAGTAGCCAAAAGTCATGATTATGTGATGAATTCAGTTGTTCCATTGACAAAGAATAAAATTCTAAAGACCTACATGTTGGGTTATTTATCTTGCTTTTACTATCCTTTTCACGTGGTTGAAGCATGATAACTTGGTATAAATGTTGTGGGCACACAATGCTTATTTGTTCATCCACCAGTTCCCATCATTCCTGTTCATTCATTTAAGTGAAGAAGAGGCTCATTGGTCTCTATGTCCTCACCTTTGTTTCTGAGAACCATACTTGGAAATTCAATGTGTACCCTTCTTTTTTGTCTACCTTCTCTTGCTACTGTCTTTGTTAATAATGGTCTTGCTAACAAATGGATTTAGATAGGATGCAGTTTGTAATGTTAGTTATAATGCTGTTGGAATAAACTTTTCCATAAATGTTTAAAGCAGGAAAAACTAAGATACAAAACTGAAGTTTCTCACATAAATTGAAATCAATTTTTGCCTGTTTGAAAAAGTCAGATGAGAAAGCTTTTATAATGTTCTTCAATGTTCTCCTTTAGGTGTTTGTTAGGAAATTTATCCATCAATGACAAATACAATACATATCAATCATAAAGTGGAAAGAAAAAACTCAGAAACTGACTAAGAAGAAGTTAAAGGCCTAGTATAGTTGGAGTAGAAAATACACTGCAGTATTTAAGAAGCATCTGTTGATGGTTGCATTAAAGATTTGGTGTGTTGCATTTTGTTACCAAACAGATAAGTGGGTGAAGGAAAGTTTCTAAAGAGATGAAATAAATTAATGCCAAGACCTGCTACTGAGTGCTGGCATTTCAGTGGTCATCTTCACCAGAAAAGGACAAGGTAATGCAAGCAAAGTCAGGACAAGAAGTAAATCTGTATATGTAGTTTTGACAGCAATGACTAATATTAAAAGTTTTTCATCCATTTTTTCTGAGAACATAAAACTTTTCAGCTTGACATTTTATTGTCCAGAATTCAAACACTGAGGACAGCACATGGCAAGGAAAACAGTTCTTGTGCCATAACTTTCAGCTCTGAATATGGTTGAATTTCTGCTGTGAAAGTCCAAAGCCATGGTTTGAACAAAACACTTGTATTTTATAGTTTTTGCTCAAACCATGGTTTTTCTTAATGGGAAAGATGAGTCACATTTTAAATAGTAGTGTTCTTTCTCTCTTTATTAGTTGAAGTGCCACAATCTATATCTCTTCCTTGCCACTTGAACAACCCTGAGAAAATATATTATGCAACAACAACTTGATTTGTTTCTATAAATACCCTGAAGTGTTTGAAAGAAATGATGACTTGGCCACTCTTTTATTACGAGTCAACTACTCGATCTCTATATAATAAAAAACCAAACCAAACCAAACAAAGAAGAGAGATGCTTGTAACTGCACGGATGAGATAAAATGACTTATGAAGGAAGGTATCACATTCACAGCTCAGCACCACCAACACCTAACACAGTTTCTGTCATTGAAAAATCAACAAGTTCTGTCAACTAGTAGGAATGTGCATAATTTTTTATTCTGGATTTATATTATTTAAGTCCATTCTTTCATGCTTGGATTTCGAGGCCCCAACTTCACAAGGAGGGCACATAATGGAACAGCACATAAGGACAATATGAATCAAACACTTGAACAATATTCTAAAACTTTTATTAACAAAGGCTTGCACGATTTTTCAAGTTTTTGTAATATGAACCTTTTTTGTTTAGTTGTTGCAATTTTTTTTTTATCAGTTTCAATCCTTTAAAGTTAGGATATTTTGGTTTTTGTTGTGTTATTTGACTTTAGTGATGGTGTATTTGATCCAAGTCCTCATTAAGTTTTTATATATAAATAAAAAAGTTATTTGCTCCTTTTATGGAATAAAATCAATATAGTCAACATTTTATGAGAACTGACAGTGTGTTTGGCCATTAATTGTCACACATTACGATGAGTTCAAACGAAAAAAGTGCCACTAGATGAATTATGATGAAGGGGTTTAGTCGACACAAAATAAATTCAAATACACTGTGGTTAACATGGTCGAAATATTATTGAGGTTGAACTCAAACTTTTCATGAATGAAAATCGTAACATCTATTTAAGAGGACAGAAAGTATTGTTATTTTAATAATTTATTTTTTAAAAATTCACCCCAAAACATTGACTCCAACATATATGAGCAAAGAGTAAAATAAAAGCTGTTTGAGGTACCCTTTGTTTTGCAAAGCAGTACTAGGAGCCACTCACAAGGAAACAGGAAAAACAGAAAGAAAAATGAATGTAGTACGAATGTTCCTAAATTTTGCAAGAAAAATGTGGCTTGAAATGATACGAGATCTTCTTCTTCTTTACCAAAACATCTGTCACATTCAGGAGATTTTTATGTTATTACACGGCAATTTGTTGGTCCTGTTATTTTAGCTTGCTATAATGGAGGAACTTTGAACAGGTAAGATGTCGCTCGCAACATTAGATACCAAACACGCATTTATGTATTGTCAGTTGATCAAGATACCTGCTTTTATTTTCATATTTCCATCTGTTAATATTGCAGAAATAATTGTCCAATTCCTTGTCAATTTCTACTGTTTAAAGAACTATAATTAATTGGGGGCATCACTGCAGTTTGTGGTCAAGGATTCGACGTAAATTAACATGTTTCAAGAGTTTGAATCCTTTGACGTTACCTTTTAACGAGTTTTTGTTCGAATCAACACCCACTGGATTTTTTTTTTCTTAATTTCACTGTTCAAAAGAATCTTGTTTGATCTGAGGGGAATAATCTCTACTTGATCAAACTGTAACTGTGTTGTTGGGTCCGAGAAAGAAAGCTAGCAGATAAATATTTAAGTCTGTTCTCTGAGGAAGAGAAAATGAGCCTTAAATATGTTTAATTTCTATAGATAAAAAAAAAAAAAAACTCATTTATGACAATTCTTAAAAGTCGAATCCATTTTGTTATAAACCAATTAATATGTTAAATCTCTTGTTAATGAGTCTGTTCTTCTTGGACTCCATTACAATCACTCCCTTCTGTAAAAATACAACTACAGCGTTGTATTCATAAAATGTTGCCATTCAGTGTGAATGAAATATCAACAACTAATTATAATGACAGTGTTTTCCGTTTTCAATTCAATTTTTGTGGTGGCGTATGCATTGGGAATATTCGCTGCATTACGTAATAATTCATCGGCCATTGACGCCAACTAGCAAGATTTGCAGCCAATCAATCGTCAAGCACAAAATGGTCAGATTATAGAAGGTAACAGCTATATCAGAACAAATAAGTTTTAAACAAGCTTAGAGAAAGCAATCGTGATTGGAGTATAGGTATATTATAAATCTTATGTTGAATTGCATACATGAAAAGAAACGGAATTTCATTGTAGTGATTCACCCTGCTTCCCAAGAACAGAGCCTCAAATCCAGGAGACCAGTTTATTTTCTTCACATGACATTGATAAAACAACCTGCATGATTCAGTGTAAATATTATGCTTTCTATTCTGTACACATCAAAACATCTAGAACAGAAAATTCAATCTCCAGATCAAAGTGTTGCTAGAGCACTTCTATAAAGACTATAAACACTAATGAAGAACAAGATTCTTAACGGGGAAGAGAACAGAAGAAAGGATATGAAAACTCAATATGTTTTCCTGTTGAGGATGGAAGAGAGATCCTCGTAAAATTTGATGTTCATCCAAAATTATGCCTGTTTCCGTTAGCATGAACAATATACCAAAACCGTACTTTTAATCATCAAAATTGTCATTCTTCACAGAAAGAGAAGATACTTCAGGAAAGAAAAACTAAAGTCTGAGCAGAGGGCAGGTCGTTGGACAAAAAAACTATATAAGACAAAGAAACACATGAACGGCTCAAATCTCTCAGAAAACAGATTGCACAATGAAACATAGCATCGAACTAAGAACTATAAAGGAGCTCAAAATACCAAGGAAAGCTACTTATGTACAACTTTCCTATTATTTATTGAACTATTACATAGTAGGAATATCACAATAACAGGATACATGACAACATTTATTATATTTACAGTAACTTGTACAAAATTCTAAAAAAATATTTTTGTTTTCATTCAAGATTTTCATCTTCATGTTCAGTTCATGTTTTACTAAGGCCTATGTTGCATCCTATAATTTTAGAAAAGAAATTGAATTCTCTTTAAGCTGCATTTGGATTGAAGGAAAGAAATAAACAAAATAAAAAGGTAGAACACAACGGAATAAAATCTTCATTCCATTATTTGGATGTGTTATGATGCAATGAAATAAAATTCCCATTCCTCGAATACTGATAAAAAGAAAAACTGGGTAAATAATAGACCTTGGTCCTGTTTGGATAGGTTAAGCCATTTCATGTACAAAAACTGAAAAATGAAATAAAGAGAAGTTTATTTCATCTAACTTTTCCAAAAGCGGTTCACTTATGATAAGCTAATTTTAGCTAACCGGAGAATCTTATTTCATTTTATCTTCTCATTTTTCCTGTACAAGTGTTTATGAAGAAATTTATCCATTATATCCCATCCTCATTCTTTTACTAATCCAAACAATAAAGATAGCAGTATTATATTTCCATTCCATCTTATTCCACCAATCCAAAGACAAGTAAAAGTAAGAAATAAACAGCAAATTTATACCATTGATTGAAAAATCAATACACAAAACCTCAATAGAATACACATAAATATAAAAATTCATGGAATTATTAAAATCTCAACCATGAACTTTCAAATTAAAAACCATAACTTCATATTGCCCACCCTATGTTCCATCTTCAAATAATTAAAAAATATTTAAAAAATAAATAAATAAATTCTCACCTCCCACACCCTAGCGCGTATACATAGTATCTGTGCTTTCTAGAAGAAGACTTTACTTCACCGTATAGGCTAAAAAAACGACAACGTAATCATCTAAATCGTTTTGCATTACAACAGCTGTAAAGCAACAGCGCAAAACCACAAACTCAACAAAATTTCGACCGATCTAATCACTCAACACGATACTCTCATAAATTTTTCCTGTCGAGAATTCACAGTCAAAATAGATAGCATTCGCGGAAACCCTAGGGCATTTCAAAAGAGAAAAACAAGAGCGAAACTTACGGCGTTAATTGGAGGAGGAGGCTTGTTCATGAAGCTTCTTGTCCCTTCGTTCCATCGCAACGTCCCACAGATCGTTTCCGATGTGCTTAGGCTGAAAGAATTTAACATCACTGAGAAAGATCCAATCCAAAAATTGATCGATAACAAAAATAATAAAAAGAAAAAAAGAGAAATTACTCTGCCATGCGCGGCTCTGTGAATGTAATACTGAGCATTTCCCATTACACACAGCATTCCCGCTATGATTCCCAACGGCAACACCGCTTCCATCCATCGCAAGTTCATCTTTCTTCTTCTTTCTCTTCTTCCAACTCTCTCTTCCTTCACTCTTCGCCTCTTTCTTACTTTTATTACTTATTGGGCCTTGCTTATCACAAAAGCCCGCTATTTCTTTTCTAGGTCTTTATAGGCCTTCTCTCTTCATTTGTTTGTTTTAACTCGTTCTTCCTGCACCAACCTTATTACTAACTGCACTCAATACTGGTAAAACAAGACTAAAATATAAAAAAGAAAAAAGAAGACAAAAGAGTTTCTTTTAAAAACTTTGTTTCTAGAAACTTATTATATATTATATAGGTTTCAAAAAGTTTATTCTGGAAATTACGTACCGAATAGCATTTCACATATACATAAAGCTTGTTTTTTATAATAATGTTCTAAAAAAATTATTTATAAATCATATTTCAGAAATTACATAACTTCTCAAACAAATAACCTAAAAGAAAAACAATTTTATAAATGATAAAGTGGTCATTTCAATAAAATTACATGAGTGTAGTTAAAAATTACATGAACTGGAAGAAAAAACAGTTTGTTATTTGAACTATTATTGCTTGTCAAATGACAAGTGGTCTAAGTAATGTGCTTTATTGTTCGCCTTTTATTGATAAATTTTCTATTCTAAACAAACTGTTTAATTGATATTTTTCCTATATTTATTTCATTTGTTCTTCTAATTAATTAATTTTTTTTACGTAGCACCAAGGAAAATGTCATGTTAAAAAATAAATGTAGAATTAAAAATTAAACCAAAATTACATTTTTTTTCCAAAGAGTAACCACTTACTTCTGTTTTTCCTCTGCTTAAGTGTGTGTTTGTTTAGATTTATTTTCACTTACAAAATAAACAACCTTCCTTAAAAAAGTCATTTTTACAAGTCATTTCAACTTATATCTAATTTTTTTAGCTGTGACAAAATAACTTCCAATTTTTATCTTTTCATGTTTATTTTTATTTTATTCTTAAAATATTTTTTAAGTTTTCATTTTTTTATACATAAGATGTGATTTATTATTTTATTTTCTTCATTCAATAAAAGAATTGACTTTATTATTTAACATAAGGTGTTTTCAATTTTTTACTAAATAAGGTATTGACAATAATGGAAAATAAGTTTATTATCATTATTTTTTACAAAATTCTATATTGTAAATTTTTTAATTACTATGTTATTTACAACATTTATTTTACTATCTTAGAATTATATTTCAATATATTAATAGACTTTATATTTTTCTTATTTTTGGTGATTATATATATATATATATATATATATATATATATATGTTTTCTTTTTATTTTATATATATGTGTATTAAAAAATGTATTATTTTTACTTTATTTTAAAACTGAATAAAAATATTGTCAGTATATAATATAAAATTAAAAAATAAGTACATAATATAAAAAATATATAATGATTGAAACAAAATTAAATATAATTAAAATAGTTCTAGATGTAAACAAATATTATAAGAGACTAAAAATAATTCACGATCAAATTTAATAAAACATATTTTACCAATACAAATTAAAATTTATATAAAAATCGTGTAAACATACTTAATTTTGTATTTATATTTATAATTTACTTTAATTGTTATTTTAATCAAATACTTGTAATTTAATAATCTATCTTAACAATTTTCAACTGGTATAGTTCCTAGCTTTTAATAATCAACTAACTTTTCAATTTTCGACAATATCTCACCTTTCAAATCACTTTTAAAAGTTGTTATCCTCGTGCCATTAAAACAAATAGTATCAAATTTGTTTAAAGTTTAATATGTGTTTTACTGGTTTTTATATTAACTTATTTATTTTTACAGAACCATAGATTTGTTTTTTTTTAAAGATGTTACAAGAGAAAGTTTCATAATAACAATTTTTTTTTCTTTTTAGATTTTTTAAGTTTGTATTTTTATTTTGAAGTATTTTTTTAGATGTCGACTGGAAAAACACTTTATGATATATTTGTAAGTAATTACATACGGATATATTCATAAATAGTTACATACAGATATATCTGTAGGAAATTATTAACGAATAAATCTATATGTAATTTACATACAGATAAATTTGTATATAATGTTTACAACTGACTATTTTATCTATCTGTAGGTAAAACTACATTTTTTATAGATTTTTTGGGTTACATACATATTTTTGTTGTAGGTAACGAACATTTTTTTATAGTCAATGTATATGCAAAAACCTAAATGAATGAAGGAAGCGAGTGGAGTTCATGGTTGTGGTGAAGAAAGATGCTGAAAAAGACACTTCTTCATTTGTGAGATTACACAATTACCTTTTTATTTCATGGTTGTTTTCACTCAGTATTGTGGTTATTATGTTGTCTCTAGTTCGTTTATGAAGAAGGTCGGTGTGCATAAACTTCATGATGATGTGTAAAGTTATGCAAATGCGTGCTAAGCTTTGAGACTGAGTGAAGGTGTGTGATGTTGGTGCAGTTATGGTGAAGAAAAATGCTTAAAAAAGATAGTTCATCATTTGTAAGATTACACAATTACCCTTCTGTTTCACAGGTCATTTTCACTCAGTATTGTGGTTGTTGTGTTCTAGTTTGTTTGTGAAGAAGGTCAGTGTGCATATACTCCATGATGATATGTAAAGTTGTGCAAATGTGTGCTAAGCTCTAAGACCGAGTGAATGTGTGAAGTTGGTAAGTTATGGTGAATAAAAATGCTAAAAAAGATAGTTAATCATTTGTGAGATTACACAATTACCCTTCTATTTCACGGGTCATTTTCACCCAATAATGTGGTTAATGTGTTGTCTCTAGTTTGTTTGTGAAGAAGGTCGATGTGCATGGACTTTATGATGATGTGTAAAGTTGTGTTAAGGTGTGCAAAACATTGAGATAGAAAGTTGATTCTTAATTATTATAGTTGGATGAAGAATGATTTTCCTCACTCTCTTTACACAAATAGTCATTTTTTATGGTGCATGTGAGTGGATAATTGATTCTCCTCACTTTTGTTTTATAAAGAATCAATTTTCCTCATTGTGGTGGTGCAATCTTTATAATGATATTTTCTTACAATTTTTAAGGTGAAAAAAGGAAGAAGAAATTGATGAAGATGAAGAAGTCCCTCGAAGAAATAATAATAACAATAATAATAATCTTATTTTATTTTAATATAATTTTACCAATTAAAATATTTTTATATTAAATAATAACTCATATTTTATTTTAACATCATCTACAATAACAACATCTTATTTTAAATTATTTTTTTAGATACAATGATAAAACTATTATCTTACGATTTTATAAATTATTCTTTTAGTAATCTTATTTTATTTTAATATAATTTCATCAATTAAAATATTTTTATATTAAATAATAACTCACATTTTACTTTTACATTATTTACACTAACAATATTTTATTTTAAATTATATTCTAGATACAATGGTAAAACTATTATTTTATAATTTTATCAATTAATTTTTTTAACATATCGAACCTATGATACACGGATATGATACGTGTATTAGATACGACACGTATTTGATACGTGGATACATTTATTTTGAAAGAACACGATACATGATAGATACGCGATATATGAATATTGAAAAGTGTGTACAATAATTCTTGAAAACATAATAAATATATGATTGTTATTGTATTAATCCAAATTAAAATTATATGTACTAAAGTTATCAACATAAAAAATAAAATTATTGTCATCATAAAAGTACCATTATAAGAAAACTCTGAAATAATGACCAATTTTAGTAACAAAAAATATGTTAGAGATCAATTTCCTAATTAGAAACCAATTTATAGACTAATTATTTTGGTAGCCGAAACCTTTGTAGCTAATGTTAGTAACTAATTTAGAAACAAATTATTTTGGTAGTCAAAATCTCGGTAGTTAATGGTAGTGATCAATTTAGAAATCAATTCATAATAAAAATTATTTTAATTATCAATTTAGAGACTAATTATAATTTTTTGGAACTATTTTAGTTGCCAATAATTTTTAGTTTTTAAATTGATACATAATTTGGTCACTATATAGTGACTAATTATTTTTGTTACTAAAATTGATTATTATTCAAATATTTTTTTGTACCTTACTACGACTTTGTAAATTAGATACTTTACTGATAAGTATCAATAAAGTATTCTAAAGTATCGAAGACGGATATGTGTCAAACATGAATACGTGATCCAAATTGAAGTATCGATACATCATAGTATCGGACTAATCACATCACTCACAATCTTCTTATGCATTTTCCTTCACTTCTCTCCTACTTCTCATTTATGTAAACAACTTTACCTTTATTTTTCTTTTTTGTCAAACCTACTTATTTTTACTCAATGAAATCCATTTTCAAAACCAAATCCAAATTTAGTAATCACAAAATTGTCACATTTTTACATATTTTTCCTTAATTTATTTGGTTTGGTCATTAAAACATTAAAATATATTTTTTATTAAAATATTTTTTTAAATCATGAAAATAAATAACAAAACAAAAGGCAGAATAATATTTTGCTATTTATTGCAAATTTGCTGGATAAAGTTTTAAAAATAGTAATAAACGCAATATTGCTTTATCATTTTCTTATTTAAAAATATTAATAAAATCAATGTATAATCAATACTTTGCGTAAAAAGCAAATGTGTGAGAACCTAAACCATCACATTTAAAAGAATGATTGTGTTTAAAATAATGAGATCCTATTATTATTATTATTATTATTATTATTATTATTATTATTATTATTTTAATAATAAACCGCTTATATAAATAGAAATTTCATAAAAGGATTTCATTATTTAGAAAATACTAGCTCTCTAAAACTTTGTTCTCTACATTCTCTCTAACTTATCTCTAAAATATCTCACCATTCTTTCATCCTTTTTGAAATCAAAGACCGCCAGAGTGATCACTGCGGCGAGATCTCCAAGTCTGTTTGATCAGAACCTTGAATTGAGTAAGTTATAATTCTGCTCTTTTCTCGGTCTTTTCTTGAAAACCCTGCATGTGATGTAATCTGTATCGCATGTGAGGTTTGCGTATCTTGTAAAAATTCCATGTCGATCAGTGGCTCTAATGATGTTTTATAATCGTGTTTCTGATAATTTTAGGTTGATTTGTGAGCATCGATAATGGGAAGGGGGTTTCAGGTTTTTACTGTAGTCGCACGAATCAATCAGGTAAGGGAAACTGATAATTGAATTTAATTAGAGGATACAATGAATGTAATTATGTGTAATCAGAATTGATTGTTTGAAGTGTGATGCAATGTGAATTGTTTGATATTTGGTATAAGTGAAATTGTGATTGCATTGTGTGAATTGAGGTTGAATTGGAAAATGAACACTTGAATCATGGCTCTAATTCGTATCATCTCACTTTGCTGGAAAACCATTTTGAAAACTAGACAACACTGCCATGAAGGTGCCAATTTGGGTCATGAAATCAAGTGAAACATCTCCCAATGAAAACCATAATCTGTGTTGTTTTCTTGTGTGAGGATGAGCCTCAAAATTCAAGGTTGAGCCTTGAAAAATGTGAGAGGATCAGCACTGAGCGCCAGCCCAGCGGTGCCTAGCGTCGAAAAATGCAAGAAGAATGAGGCTGAACGTCAACCGAGCGGTGCCCCAGCGTTGGGACCCCTGCAGGTCTGGAACGAAATTTTATGCTGAGGTTGAGCATTGGATCTGAGGCTAAGCATTGAGCTGCCATATTTCATGTGTTTGTTGTTTTGATGTGTTTCATTGCATTAATTGATCTGAAATGGATTATTTTGACTGTCTTGGTATGCTTTTAGTGAGATTGGGTGAATATGGACATGTTGTATGTGAATTATGGAGGAATTTCGTGGAGAAATTCTAAGTGTGGATGAGGTAGGGTATACAAAGACATAAGGACTCAATTTTGGTTGGTATCCTGACGCTCCAATAACCATTAAGGCTCATATAAAGTATAATGTGTTATGTTGTGAGGAGTAGCAGGAGGTCTTAGCCATTGGACTCGATCAAGTCTTTGGTGTGAAGGAGACTTACCTGGTGTGATGATTGGGTGATAACCCCTTGAGGCCAAACTCTGCAGAGTTTGGGAATCATACACCGGTGCAAGTCACCAAGAGGTCTGATGTGATAATTGATTGTTATTATGCTCTCACTCTAATGTTACCTTCTTTAAATCATTATTAGCTTACCCTAGGTGTTTTATGTTTGTCTACCCTTTGTTTTATTCTTTGCAATGATCACTTAAATGTGTGAGCAGAGGAGGCTGCAGGTTGATAGTAGGACTGAGCAGTAGTATCCAGAGGTCCTTGTAGATAGGTGTGTTTTGTAGTAAGTGGTTAGAATTTACCTTCCCTTTCTTCTAGAGGTCTTGTACATATAGTATAGTCATTACTCATTTTTGGATGACTGCATAAGATTATACTTAACTTCCATGCTATTTGCTTTGGGTTATCACTATATAATGCTTTATCTAGTAGTTTAAAAGCTATTAAATGAGATATTACAAAATGCAAAAAAATAAAGTAAGTTATAAAGATTAAAAATATATGTTTTATTTATTTTGTAATATACTATTTAAAACAATTAAACTAGATTATATTGATAATGTAAAAGTTTGGTATATCATTATTCCATCATAAATGGTTACTTAGGGAAAATTTGTTAACTTTTTAATCATGCATGGTATTAAAACTAAAATTAACAGACTAAAATTAACCAAATGGAGTTTATTAGGTTTAGAACATTCTAAAATTGAGTTTGAGTTGACTAAGAATAATTTTAATTGTTCATAATATGGTATGCACTTACAATTATCAAGAAAAAAGAGAAGAAATATTTTATTTTATTTTTAGTGACACTAACCAATAATTTCATTAGAATGAATTGGAAAGTAGAAAGATGAAGAGTTGTTTACGATAATCATTCAATTAACTTTTACTTATGCAGGTTACTTACCTAGACTAGCAAGAGTTTCTGGTAGGCTGTAGTTAATGTTATGTATTACTTGTTTCCAAAAAACATGATCAGGGAGAAATAGTGAAGATATCAAAGCTTAATACAAAAATAAGATAATTTTTAAAACTTTTATTTTGTATATAATCAGAAAAAAAATTAAAAAATTAACCTTATCATTATAACATATTTTATTTATTTATCAAAACTATGGATGTCAAAAAAATTCGTACCCGCGGGTATCTGCGGATAAAATCCTGCAACGGGTCAAAAATGGATATTAAAAATGGATACCCGCTACCCGTGGGTATGGGTATTTTTGATACCCGCATGTTAACGGGACGGGTACGAGTATCATAGTATCCGTACCCGTGGATACCCGTACCCGCTAAACTTTACCTTATATATATATATATATATATATATATATATATATATATTGTAATTATATTAAATGTCAAATAAGATTTCACGTACTTTCATTCAATTTATTTCCCTCCTATCCATGATTTTTGTGAATTTATATTAGTTAGTCCTTCTTTCTCTTCATCGTCAAGAGTAATTTATGATAATAGTAACTTCAACTCAAGTTAGGAATATATATTATTGAAATCATTCTATAAATCTTGTATTCATATCATTTTTATTAGAATTTTTTTATTTTACTTATATTTAGAGATAGTCCTTGTTAGATAGGAGAGAGTCACGATTCTTTCAAACTTTTCTTATTTTATTATATATATATATATATATATATATATATATATATATATATATATAATTTTGAAATATTACTTCAACTATTTCAATTTTTTTCATAGTAGATATTTTTACATTTAATTATAATTTTTTATGGTTCATTTACGGTATGATAATTATATATTTTTGTATTCTATTATTATGTATCTGTTTTTAGTAGTCGAAATGATTTTTTTTTAATTAAATAAACTATTTTATTCTTGAATATTTTGTCAAAGTTTTGTCACTGTTAATTGATTCTTGGATTACAAACAATTTTTATTATTAATTTTCATAAAATATTACAATCATATTAATATTATTGAATTATTGGTATCATCATGTAATGTCATAGGAATTATACTAATATGAATTATATAAATGTAGACATTATTGTATCAGTGTCTAGTTACTTTTATTGAGTCTGTTCACATAACATGCTTAAATTATGAGACTATATATGATATTATGTATTAATCCGATATGAATTATATAGATATAAAAACCATTGTGTTGTTGTCATTGTTTGATTATTTTTATTGAGTCTCTTAGCATCATATTCTTGAGATGGCATGTATCACCATGAGTATTATTAGATCTATTTGAATATTAAGGGATTATATATAGTAAGTTACAGGTATAGAAAGTATTTCCGATTGAAGGACAGGTTCTCCAATATTGAGGAATTTTTTTTTGTCAATTTAAATTATCACACCATTATAAAAAGATGAAGAAAGTGTAAATGACAACTAATTTTTTTAAGGTTTAAATACCTTTTCCGTCATCACTTTCGTAGTGTTTATTGCGGATGATCCTCATTTTGACAGAATATTTAAAATGATCCTCATTTTTACCGAATGTTTAAAATGATCCTCATTTTCGCAATTCGTGTAATTTATTTGGTTATTTTCTATGACGTTGTTTAAATCAGTAACGGAACCATTTATACAATACACGTAACACACTACAATGCAACGTAATACAAACAGTGCCACCTATACAATACTTCGTTACTGACTTAAACGGTGTCACAGAAAAGGACCAAATAAAATACGAATTACGAAAATGAAGACTATTTTAAACATTCGATACAAATGAGGACCATTTTAAACATTGTTAAAATGAGGACCATCCGCAACAAACACTACGAAAATGAAGACGGAAAAGGTATTTAAGCCTTTAAGCCTTCTTTTAACTAAGATTACTGAATAAATCCTAGAGAAATATTGAGAAGGTTTTTTCTCAATTTTAATTATCATACCGTTATTAAAAAATGGAGGAAAAGTGAAAATGATTCTTAAATAAAACCGACTAAAACAAGTATATTTATTTTATTACAATTCCAACATAATATGTAAATTGATTAAAAATATGTCACATAAATCTAAAAAATAGTATGTTCATAACAAGAAAAGTAACTTGAGGTTCAACCTACTTTTATAATTCTCTTCTTTTTTTGTGTGTGTGTTTTGTATATATAACCCTTGTCATATAATTCATCTTAGCTTATGTAGCAAGATATCAGAGAGATATATAACCTTATAAAAAGTTCAATCAAAATACATTCAATTTTACGTAAAAAAACAATTTGAACTGGTTATTGATCAATCTCTCCTTTTTCTAAATCTTCTTCCATTTGACAGATTTCGCATATTTTGTTAATTTGGTTGTTCCGAATGAGGAGAAAGTGAAGGGTAGGTTTGAAAGTCACCGAAAGGTTGTTATAAGAAAGCGGGAAGTAAAAGCCGAATATATACCAAGCAACCCAATGTGAAACTACACAACGTTTGTCTTTCTTTTTTGCATTAACGTATTCCACTTTTTATGCTGGTAAATAAAGAAAAATCTAACGTTTACTTGGTTTGAGAGATGCTATTTCATGGACACATGATATGTTTCTTTTTACACCCTTTGGACCCAAATTATAGAATCCCTTTACATATACTTTTATAATCAAAATATATATAGCATGTCCTACAAGAATTTTTATTAACCATGCATTTTCAAATATGATGAATACAATATGAGACTACGAGTGGTCTTTTAGATGGTCTCTGTCACATCAAAAGCCAAAACAACAGATAGCTAGCCATTTGGTCTGAATTATTGAATTCCAATACTCCAAAACGGAAATCATATAGAAAAACGTTGTTATGCAAACTACGATATGATCTGGTTTTCAAGTGAATATTTATCAAAATTTTGAATAATAGGAAGAAAAAAATAGTAGAAAAATATTATGAAATAAAAAAATGTTTTTTAGTTGTTAGTGTAACTTAATAGTTTGAGTATCTTTAATAATTGTGTCATTGGAAGGTTATTAATTTTTGTCAAAATAATTGTATAATGAAAAGTATTGTACTTGAGTAATAATACTTTTTATTGAATATTTGTGGACGTAAGTCTTAAGGTACCGAACCTCATTAAATTTACTTATATTATTTTCTTGATGTGTGATTTTTCAACAACAATTTATGTAAAGATAAAATAATTATAAAAATTAAATTTTTTATTTGTAAGAAAAATAAAAAATAATGTCAAATAAATGTTAAAAAAAATAGATGTCAAAATATCAGTGTTCAAAGGGTTAAATATGTTTTTGGTCCCTCAAGTTTCAGTAAATTTGGGAATTAGTTCCTCTTCGAAATTTTATATCAATTTAGTCATTCATCTTTAGAAATGCGTGGATTTAGTCACTCTTACCAATTTTTGCTAAGTTTATTTAACATTTTAAACTTATTTTATGATAATATTTGAGTTAATATTGAAACAAAAATGTGTCAAACAGTGTAAACAATTCAAATATTATCATAAAATGCGTTTAAAACGTCAGATAAACTTAAAAAAATTTGGTTCAAAGGACTAAATTCACGTATTTTTAAAGATATGAAGGACTAAATTGATATAAAGTTTCAAAGATGAACTAATTCCAAATTTCACTGATTGAAGAACCAAAAATATATTTAACCCGTGTTCAAAATATTCTCCCTCCTAATTTACTTTTCCTAGAATAGAAAGGGGAGACATGGACAACTTCATATACAATTCAAATCCCAAATCCCAGATAGTGACAAAGAAGTAGCTTACAGTTCTCAATTTTAATAAAATGGTCAATAATTTTGCTCTAGTCCAATAGAAATAATAAATTAATTAATATGTAAATAAATAAGAAATTGTGCAGAGGCATATCTATGTACATGGATATGTTCACTTGAAAGAAGGAAGGTGTCTGGTTTGACCTAGTGGTAGTAGTATATAAGGGAGATTTTAATATAAGGAACTAAAAAAAGTGTTACGTATATAGTGACGTTTGAGGATTTGAAAAAAAAATGGAAGAAGAGTTTGTCCTTAGTTCAAAAAACTCAATTTTTTTTAAAGGTGTGCTTCTTCAAACGTTGTTATGGGTATTATAATAATAGTCCTATCTTAGTTTAATAATCATAGTCATCAACGTGGAAATATTATGAACCACAATTCTATGTTGTGACTGTGAATATGTGAATATGTGTGAGTGCACATGTCAATTCACACAATTCATTTAATGCCTATCGTCTTTCTTGACCATCGTATATCATTATATGTATAGATAAGAAAAGATTCACGAATTTTATTGTTGTATGGTTGAGTTGAAACTAATGTTATATTTGATAAAGTTAGAGACTTATACACTTATTTTATCTTCGGTTTTCTAAAGTAAAAGCAATCTAATGTTTTAAAATATTTTGATGGGTTAGTTGATATGATTACCTTAAAGAAATTAATCACCAGTAAAGACATTAACCAAGTTAAAGTCTTGAGTTTCACCTATATGTAATCTTTAGATTAAAATCCTCTTTATCTGTTTTTTGTCTTTTTATTTGTTTTTTTTAATAACTTTTTGTTATCACATCAATTAATATTATTAGTTTCATTTAATAATTTAATGCTTATGTGTTTTCTATATTAATTTATATGATAAAATAAATATTGAAAAATTAGGAAAAGAGACACAAAAATAAAGAAAGAGATGATATTTTAACTAAAAAATGTGGGGGGTATTATGTATTACTATAACAAGTCACGTAATTGATTTGTCTCATAAAACTTAACTCAAATATATTGTATTACTATTTAATATTTCATAAATATATTTTCACCCAAACAAAATTTTGAGTTAATATATGAAAATTTTATCGGATAAAGTTATAATAAATAGAATAATTAATAATACTTAATTAATTATCCATATATTCGAAAAAAAATAACTATTAAACATTAAAATTAATTTCATAATTAAATTTGATATTAAATTAATTTTAACTCAATAATTTAGAAAAGAAAAAAAAATGTTCATAAATATTATATAGATGTAATTAATCATTTATCTAATGCAAAAATAAAAAGATAAAAAATAGTTAAATAATAAAATAATGTTAACGCTGTTAAACCATCGTTTTTTCATTCTTTTTAACTATTTCTATTTCATTTTAATATTTTTATAAGTTAAAATATAATTAAACCTAAGAAAAACAAACTTATTTTAACATAGAAAGCAATAAACGAAAATTATTCACTCATATTTAAAACAAAATAGGAAAATATAATTTGAAGGAATGACAAAAAGACAATATGAAAAAAGAGGAAAATTTCCTTAAAAAAGTATAATTTTCCATCACAAAAGAATTTGAAAAAGGCTAAAAATTTCAAAGATTTTCTATTTTACAAAAATTAAAGACCGTATTATTTAAATGTTTCAAGCTTTCAATGAGAGATATTTGTTAGAATCATTGCACAAGTTATTTTAAAATCACATGTAGAAAAAAAAAAACAATTTCTTTATGATAACAATAGATAAATAAAAAGTGTAAAAAAAGACAAAATTGCACAAGTTATTTCATATTGGTCCCAATTATTAATAACTCATAAATGAGGGATTAACTAAACACTAAAAGTAAACTAAAATTACAATGGAATGAACAGTTTATGAAAAAACACACTTTTTTTGAAGAACCACAAGACCTTCCTTGAAACCACAAGGAATAAAACATTTTCTTTAAATCCCACAAATGATGAAACACTTCTCTTGAGTCACACAAGATAGGAAAAACACCTCCCTTGAAATCCACAAGGGATAAACACTTCCTTTAAGTCACACAAAGGATGAAAAATTTTCCCTAAGCAATAACAATGGTACTCAATCACTCAATATCATACTTTATAAAATTTATTATTCTACCCACACTAGGTTTTCAAAACCTTTTTACACAGAGTTATAACTGAACTCTTGTACATTCAAATGAAAGCATACCACTTTACTTATAGAGTTTATTTTCTAAATTATGTTAAGAATATGAAAAGTCAGTTTCAAAATCGTTTAGAATAATCAATTATTTTAGCCATAATCGATTGTTCAAGTAATATCTAGAAAACATAATTTCTCTAAAATAATGGATTATCACTAGAATAATCGATTACTCAAGTGATTTTTCTCGAAAATTATTTTTCATTGAGATAATCGATTACCTAAGTAATAATCGATTATTCTACAGTTTTATTTCAAATATAAGACTCTAAAAGATTGTAGTGCTTGAGTTCTACCTTTTGACTTGTGACCAAGGTAGTTAAAATCGAGATTAGGATTGTGAAAGATTCCTATAGTCGTAAATCGTGAGATCGTAACGGATGGTAGATTTTAACTTTTCTAGAAACATATTATAAATCACCAAATACACATCCATAAAAAATAAAATTAATCCCTTTTCAATATTTAATGAAACTTAAGTTTACAAAATTCATCACTTTCTCAACACTTTATTAGATCTAATTCATCTAATATAAGTTATTCATACTAAAACCAAATATATTCATACAAAAGGGGTTTCATTTGGGAGAACAAACATCAATGAGACCTGAGCCCAACCACATAAGGCATTACCACCACTCTCAACCTAAACCCTTAAGACAATGGGTTTATGGGTCTTCATCCTTATATGGTGCTCCCCTTTCTCATTTCTACCCAATGTTGGACTTAAACTCACACTTGGATTATTAACAATCATAAAGCACATTAGTAAGAAAATTCTCTTCATTTAGAGATGAGATATCTTCACCACCACCTTAGGTTTGACCTAACCAAATATTCATCCTCTCCATTTAAAACTCATGTTTGACTTATAATCAGAATTTATCATTCTAAATACTTACATTACAAAATATGCATCATTCAAATATTAAAGAAATGACTATAAACTATTTTGTACAAAATTACAATTTAAAATTAAGATATTGTAATCAAAATTATAAAATTATATGCAAAATTATAATAATGTACACAAATCTAATCACTCTTAGAGTGAACATTTTGAGAGTTGTCAACAGCAACATCACTAAAGGAAGGGTTAGAAGCATATTGCAAGCCATTATAATATTACTAACATCACTACATTAGAAGGAAGGTTAGAAACACCCACGCCATTACAATATTAATGGTGTCTTTCGAGCCATTATAATATTATTGATCCTTTTGTATTTTGTTTTGTAAATAAAATGAATATGTAAATGTATAAGGGAGGAAACACAAGTAAAAGCAAAGAGATAAAAATGATAGAGGCAGGAAAAAAAAATTGTGTCAATGTTAGGAGACAATAGCTACCTTGAGTAGGTGGGTGCATGTTTTCCGATAGATAAGGAGAAGAAGAAGGAAGTATCTTAGAGTTGTTTTTTTTTTTAATTGTCAGTGCAAAATAACGGGTAGTAAAACAATTATTGATTTTGAGTGAAAGTAAAAATTAATCCAATTTTAATTTTTAAATTTTAAATAATATAATAGGAGATACCAAGATAAGATCAAGTTGAAAAATTACATGTTTCGTGTGCATCCAAAATCAGTGGCTAAAAAAAATAATTATATTAATTTTTAATTGGGTGGTGTTGTGATGTTACAACTTTGTATTAATTTTTAATTGAAAAATAAATTTTAACAACAATTATATTAATTTATTATTGGATAAAATGTGGACAACACATAAAAAAATAAAATTTTATTTTTATCTTTTTAGTTAGGTTTAGATTTAATTTAAGTTGAATTCATTTACTTGAGAAGATGAAGAGGTAGTGCAACAAAAAATTTGAAGAAAATGTAAATTTTTACGATTTTACGATTTTGTACAACGATCTTACTGATGTTATTATGTTACGATTAAATCTAATTCGTAAATACAATGTAAAATCGTATTACGATCTTACGATTTAAATATCTATTTTGACTACCTTGCTTATGACCTTTTATAACAACCATAATTATAAGACTTAAAAACAATTTTTGAATCCAAACATTCTTTAAGTCCTCGACCTTTCTCCATGAATCATCATTAAGTCTTTCAGACTTCTCCATAAGTCGTCATCATCATCAAAAAATTTTATTTGAAGTAAGATGTTAATTTTTTTTTCTTTTGTAAACAATATTTTTGTTTGTTTCTTAGTAGAGCGTTATAAATTATAAAATGTTTTTGTGTTTAGAAAACAAGTGTAGACATGAAATAAAAAAAAAGTATTTTTGTTTTTAGAAAATCTATTATATGAATTTATATTTTTTTTAACTAATAGAGTTAATTATTTTCGATTTTAACATAAATGTAGTTGTTAGTAACATTAATATGAAGAGCGATCTTATTATACCTTAAACATTCTTGGAGTTATACCTTAAACAAAAACCTTGGCTTGTATTCCCCAAAACTTAAATTTTCAAGAGTATTTTAATATACATATACGGATTTAAATATGGATTTTATTGATGAATAACTATTTTAAAACACTACAAGTAGGAATGTCAAAAAAATCCGTACCCGCGGATATCTGCGGATAAAACCCGCAACGGGTAAGAAATGGATATTAAAATGGATTTTATTGATGAATAACTATTTTAAAACACTACAAGTAGGAATGTCAAAAAAATCTGTACCCGTGGATATCCGCGGATAAAACCCGCAACGGGTAAGAAATGGATATTAAAAATGGATACCCGCTACCCGCAGGTATGGGTATTTTTGATACCCGCATGTTAACGGGTACGGGTATCATAGTATCCGTACCCATGGATACCCGTACCCGCTAAACTTTACCTTATATATATATATATATATATATATATATATATATATATATATATATATATATATATTAGTAAACAACATTATGAGTCTTCATTCAATAATGGTGGTCAGATTCTTACCC
>Ga0209589_1004145_pt1 | contig 25194 bp, 9 predicted proteins | sample CowpeawhiteBW_FD_187525 | JGI IMG/M metagenome (GOLD analysis project Ga0209589, IMG submission 187525) | Root nodule microbial communities of legume samples collected from California USA - Cow pea white BW (SPAdes) (version 2) | ecosystem: Host-associated > Plants > Roots > Nodule | place: USA...
AAAAAAAAAAAAAAAAATTAAAAAAAAAAAAAAAAAGCGGGCCGGCCCGCGAGCCAACGTGTATGCGGGGCGGGCCAGAGTATGCGGCCTGCATAAAATGTGCGGGGCGGGGCGGGCCAGCCCGCGATATGCGGGCCTTATGCGGGGCAGGCCTAAACGGGACGGGCCGGCCCGCATTGCCACCCCTATATAAAACGGATCAAGAATTACAACCCATTATGTCACAGGGCAAACTGGCCTGCCATTTATTTATTTATTTAAAATTTTTAACATTTTATTTATAAAATTTGTTTATATATATTCTTAAATATTTAAAACATATTTAATCGTATAAATATTTTCTAAAATTTCAATTGATTAATTAAATTTTTAATTAAATAAATTAAAATAATTATCATATTTACACGTTAATTACTCTATTATAACCTATAATTTGAACTTAGTTTGTAAATTTTAATAATTTAAATTATAATAATATTGTATTTTTACATCTTTACAAAAATATAATATAAAAGATTTTTTTTTAATTAACAAAAAATCAACAAATCAGTGACGGACTAACCCGTATTTGACAGAATGGGCGAAACGGTGAAATGAGACTTCCAAATCGAAAATGTCAATTTAACACATCCCATATTGCTAGGTTGATCCGTCATATTAACCCATTTTAAGATCGTTATAAATCGTTAGTTATGTTTTCATTTTAAGATTTTTTGTTTACATGTGTTCTTGAAATTCTATTTATTAGTTTAAGAAAATTTTAGAATTGATTCAGTTATGAATAACATAGAGTCGATATCATTGTCTAGTTGTGCGACTGTTTTTCCTATTACATGAGAAAACGTTTAAATCAAATTAGTTTAAAAAGAAAAAAAAAGAAAACACTGTATACAACACCCATCATATTGATTATGTCTGCTACCAATATTAAAAGTAACATTTAACTTTTTTTTCTAACATTAAAGTAAAATTTTCTACGTCAATTAATTTTTTTCATCTAATTGACATGAAAGTAAAATTTTGAACATCAATTACTAAATTTTTTTCTTCTAACTCACTTTACTTTTTATATTAATAACACCTATATTAATTTGTGAATCAACGTAGAATGTTTAAAATAAATGAGATAGAATATTTTTAATATAATAATAAACATTACAAAGTGAGATATACATTTTTTTATTCATAAGTTTATTATTTGTCATCATTTTAAAAAAAATTTCGAATTCCAATACTTTCACTCTATTCTTTTCATTGTAGAGCATGTTAATTACAATAAAGTCATGCCAACACTCTTCAACTATTTTTCCTAGGTCTGAACGTGCATAACAAATATTTATGAATACCTAAAGAGTTTGTGAATACGATAAATGCAAATTACCAAACAAATGCAAATTTTTCAATTAAATATTTCTATGTTGAACGTAAAAAATGATAATTCGTTAGGGTTAAATTCAAATTTTATAAAGGATAAATTTTAGGTGTACCTATGCGATTTATATGTTATTGTATAAAAGAATTAAATGATTAAATGTATCTTTTATAATTTTTGAAAAGAAACACGTAGAAATAATTTAGAAAAAAAATGTTGCATGGACAATTTTTTTATAAATCTTGTTGGTAATTGAATAGTAATATGAGTGTACATTTAAGAAAAATCAACATTAATTACTCTAACCCTTAAAGGTACATGTTTTAATTCCGGTATACTCGTACATTATTATCAAATTAGCGAGAAATAACTCTGCATTTCAAACCACGTGCCAAGTATTAACTAAGCAATGAAAAATTAATCTTCTTTTAAACCATCAACAAAATCATGTGTGACAGTTAATATTTATAAATGACCCATAACATTTCAAAATGATAAGTCCAACAAATAATTATATCGGAAAATAAATTTATGTTTAATTTATTTTTATAAAATTGATCTACAAAATAAGAATTATTTTTATTTATATATTTTAAATTGACTTTATTTTTATTTATTAAAAAATATCGCTAATTGAAACAGTGGTTTCACAATTAAAAAAATACACAATTTTTGTCAATTCTCTTTCGAATTTTTTTTCAGATAATATTTGTAAATTTTGTTATAAATAATGATTTGTAAAAAATTTATACCATTTTTTTTTTGCAAAAATATTTCAAATTATTTTCCTTTGGCAAAGTAACCATAAAGTTTGGTGAATAAAATCAAGTAACTAATTCGGGTAGCATATTGTTTGACTAATGAACTTGAAAGGTGATGTTTTACAAAAACTGATATCTGATCTTAATTAAAAAAAATGGAATTAATTAATATTTCAATGAGTAACTTTATGATTTTATATTATATATAAGAAGTAATGATTTTAAATAAGAACCCATCATGGCCGAAGTTAACAATAGTGCTAAGTACATCAATTAATAAAATAAAAAATAATAATTATCAATATTACAACATATTACAGTGTCACTCATATCATTAAACAATAATTAATAGAAACCAAAATTATAATTAATAAAAAAATACTTCTGAATGTATAACTCTGACCACTGAAAGTTTTTGAAGCACAACTTATATCTATTCATCAATTTTAGATACTACGTATACTATGCTTATTTAAAAAAATAAATAAAAAATATTATAGATGTGATTAAATTAGTGTAAAGATTAGGATAATTTGAAGTCAAGGAATGTATTAAAAGTCCATTGCCGCCAAACCTATTAGAGGGAAGGGCACACCTCCCCACGTGTCTTGGGTTGCCCGACTAAACAAGTATCTCAATTCTTTGACTATCATCAATTCCTCCAAACACACAAAAATCAAAACAATTTTCATTTTCCCATAATATTATATCAAATATAATTCACTCTATTCTACATAACCAAAAAAAATAAAATTGTCTGCATTAAAAGATATTAAGCGCATCAAATGCTTAAAGGAAAACTAGACCAGATGATTAATGTCAGAAATTTTATATAATAATATATAATTAAGTCAAATTTTATTTCGTAAGTAGATGCAAATTTCATAATAACTAAAATATCTCAAATAATAATTTCATAACAACGTCTAAGTTAATGCAAATTATTGTTTACAAATGACATACGTTTATAAGCTTTCAATATGTTTTTTTAATACACATTTGAATGATCAAAGCAAACTATAACTAAATAGAAAACCAATCATCATTTAAAAGAAATGGTGTAAGCAAAAGATATCTAACAAACCTCACAAGAACGAAATATAATTTTAGTCAATAATTTAAAAATAAAAAATATATTTAACCCTTTTATTTATCACTTTTCTCCAATTATTTTATGTAGACCGAAAATTTAAAATTATGTCACATCTAAACTAATTAATCTTTAAGCTATTTCTAAAAACATTATCTATGTTGAATTACCTCCGTACAACAATATATTTTCATTTTTACCACAATTTATTAGAAATTAGAATATGGGTTAGATCAATAAGAAAATAATTGTTCTAATTGGTTGAGTCACACTTCAATTCTTATAAAATCTGTTTGTTCCAATTCAATACGTATTTATACCTTCATCCCTAGTATTTTTTTTTTTTATCAGCCCCTTCATCACTAATATAATTGTTTATGATTTTCTTTATCCTTTTCAAAGGACTATTTTTAATTTTTTTTTACCTCAGTTATTATACACTAATACACTCTTGCTTATTTTAGCTCAAATATTAAATGTTACAGTTAACTATTTTTTATTCAAAAATTAAAATCCTGTTACTATCATTCTGGTTCTACATTTATTATTTAAGATTAATTTTGAAAAAGAAATCATAATTATAAACATTTTTTTTTATATAGTATTAAGCCATATAGTGAATTTAGGAGGTTTATGTCTCTTAAATTAATTATTCTAAACTTCATGTAGAAGGCAGAACTACATGGGATGCTTCTCCAAATGATGTTGTAATGACATAATCATCATCTTAATGACTTTAATTATTTGAAAGTTGAGTTAGAGGTCTTGACATCATATCTTAACATATAAAAGAACTTAGATTATAAAAATCGTTAAGAGATTCCTAATTATTTTTCTTAATTTATCACATAAAAGGAAACACAACGTACCCACTTCTTTTAGATTAATCTAAGATTGAACCTCTTTTTGTTTTTCTCAAATCTCTACAAAATAAGTGTGGAGTTTTAAATTTTATACGTTTTTATTTTTATAATCTTCTAAAAAACTTTTAATTATGCAAATCCCGAGTGAATAATATATATCTTTCTATTACACCTTTATTGAGAAATTAACTTAATTTAATCCATATCAATAATTTTTGTAGTAATATATATTATTGTTTTCAAATTTATTGTATTTAAAACCAAACCGACGACGGTTGTGTCTATTCTTATTCTCCAACATTTAGGTCACATGTTAGTAATTTATAAAAGTATATGGTAAAAGTATGTCAATTAATTAAGGATATTTTAGGGTAAAATAATTAATTTATCAAAATATAATTAAGCGATTTTATAAAAAATATGGAGAATTTTCTAAAATATGGTCTTGTAAACTAGGAGATGGAGATATCATTGAGATGGTGTTATGTGTTGTTGAATTTGATAGTAGTATCTTAAAGCACAACAAACATATGAAATTGAAATGTAGGATATTAAATTATGTGTGTGCAACCCATCTTGTAAAACATTCAATGAATTTGTGACCGAATTTAATGACAATATTATTTTCCTTTCGCTAATTATCGACTTACTAGATTTTATTATAACTTTTTAAAATTACATATACATTGTTTCATCATAAAATTTACGTTTTTTAAGTGGTGGAAAAAAGTATTATTTTTAATCTAATTTACTTTTACTCCGGTCCAACCCATTTAAAAATTATTTTATTAAAATTTTAATCAATTTAAAATTTATTTTATTAAAAATTCAATCCATTTTATTAAATTTCAATTTCAATATTGTCTACATTTTATAATTTTTATTTGGATTGGGTATCCATTCTTTGAATCCAAATTTTTAAATATAGAAAATTCAAAATATTCAATCTAAATTTTTACATGACTCAAGGTCGAGACGAGTTGGCTCTGACTGAAGGTTGACTAAAATTCAACTCCAACTGAAATTTTGGCTGAGTCGACCCTGGTCGAAATTTGGCCAAATTCAACCAAGTCGACCCTGACAACACAACTTTTAGAATATTCAATTTAAATTTCTTTTGTAATATATAAATTATAGATTTTGAATTTGATCGAAATATTTGGATCTGGATTAAAAAAAAACTAGTTCTGTAGGAAAAATGAATTTGGATCCAAAATCTGATTTAATTATTTGGATCTAAAATGGATCTGGATTGAATCTTTAAAAATTCAATCCATGATCACCCATATTTTTCAGTCTTGAACGACACATGCAAAAAAAATAATGATCTTTGTTTTGTAAGGGTTACTATTATAGTAAAGGAACATTTATCATTTCTTATGTTTTGAGAATAAATGGCTAGATTCTTACCATTGTTCATGACTCTTTAGTGGAGTTGAAATTGTGTTCACAAGGTTTTTGCTGTAATAATCCTTTCAAGACAAATCTACATTGGTGTAATGTGTTAGAATATTGTTTGATTCAAACTTTTATCATTCAAGGTTAGTATTAAAATCGTTTTTGTTTCTTCAAGAATTATAACTTATTAGTAATTCTTAAGTTGCCATCTAGGTTGATGTATTTGCTACATTTTTATTTTTATTTTTATTTATCTTTTATTTGATGAATTATTGTATCACTCATTCTTAATTAAAAATGTTGGGAATACCTTTTATTTTATATTAGAGTTTGTTGGAGACCCCACATCAATTAGAAATAAGATAAGTTTATGGTATATAAGTGATTGTAAATCATTTTATAAATTAGTTTTGTAAGACTGAGTTAGGTTTAAAAATTCATTTATTAAAATGATATGATCCTAGCGAAATTTAGTATTTGTTTGGCCTATTGTGTCGTTTGTTATTAAAAGATTTATTGTTTGTTGGATTTATTGCGTTGCCTGCTACTGGGTTACTATCAAATGAATTTCTTTTTATGGATAAATGTTAATTGTTAGTTTTTGTTAGTGGGCGGAGTTCAACCCCCAACCTCTCCCGCTCTCCTTTTTAAATCCAAAAAACCAACATTATTTCTCCAAATTTTTAGTAGGGGGTTTGAACCCAAGACCTTTTTCTCTTGTTACTTCAATCACCTTATCACTTCAAAAGTGAATGAAATCTAATATTGACAATTGTAAATATTTTATGTTAAATTTTTGTTGCACACTAACTATTTGATAAAAATACAAAAAGAGTTTATTTTTGTTTTTGTGACTTTGTTGTTTAATTAAGTTGGGGATTGTAAGAGTTGTCATATGTTTCATAAGTCTCTTGAGAGAGAACGACATTCATCACTTGTTAACCAGTGCACTTGCCATTTCGTGATAACACACATTAACTATAAATATAACGAATTTATGTATATAAGTGAGTGTAAACCTCACATTTCATATTTTGTATGGTTGAAAGAAGTTTAAAGTTTACTTCTTAAGATTTTTTTTTTCATAATAAGTAGGACTAATTTCGAAAAATTGAAAATTAAAATCGTAGTTACCTAATAATTATATTGTTAAAAAATTTAGTTCATCCAAGAGAATATATAAAACCCATTAAAGTTATATTATTTTTTGCTCATTTTCAATCCATTTTTATATTCAATTCAATGCATTTTTCTCTAACAACAAGAACTTAAAAAAGGAAGCATTGAAGACATTGAAGCCAAAAATATAGTTCATTGTGTTAATTGCACTCACATTTGGAGAGTCATTCACAAGTCATAAGTAGTTAAATGCTGTTTTTAATTATTGTGATAATCTAATTAATTTGACTTGAATAATTTGAAGTGAACATTCTTCATGAACTTGTGTTGTCCTCTAAAAGACACCATTGGCATCTTAATCACTTGAATGTGGTTGCTAGATATTTCCTATTAAATTAGAAAGTGAAACTTTGATAGACCAAATTAAAAACGTAGCTATATTGACCATAATTAAATCTACATAATTCTAGTAATTTATATGGCCCTTTAATGAAACTTTCACATTCAAAATATTTTTCACCACCAAATGATTTAGTTACTAATCATCATCACCTATTTATTGTTCACTTACCAACAAATACTTTGATGCTTCAGTGACTCGTTTCAAGCATTTAATTGCTTTCATTAATCTTGCCCTTTCATGCTACAGAGCTCTCTGCCTATGCTAATATCTCTGCAAATCATCAATTAATTAATCTCCATCAATGAATTTTAAAATCCTAACCACTAATTCAATAGCTAAGTTATTGGGCAATAATAATGTTTTATCCCACCTCGGAATCAAATCATGTTTAAAACTGCTACTTAAAGATATGTATTTTTAATGTTTTGCAATATATTAAATAATAAATAAAATTTAAATTAACCTAAAAGAATAATATATATTATATACACTATATTTTACAAATAAAGTAATGAAAGTTAGATATTAAAAAATAGTCGTAATGCAAATACACAAAAACATTATGGGTAGAATTCAAACAGTTTTGATATAATTTTCCTTAAAATTCTAGTGGTATTAAACATTAAAAGAAACATTAAATTGTGTAAGACAATTTTAATTTCTTGTACTTTATTTTGTCAATAAAAGAAATACAATATAGGTTATACTATTTTGAACGAAATGTGGTGATGAGACTCTTTTAATTACGTATTTCCATTTATTTATTTTTTTGCGTTTAAGTTTATGTTTCTCTTATTTATTTTTATTATTATTTTTTATTTATGTATTTACATATGTTAATTTGGCAAAATAATAATATTATTTGATAATAATTTGTTGCTTCCTGAAATAAGAGATTCATGTTAGAAAACAAATAACAAAATTACTTACTATCTATAATGATGATCTAGTATCACTTTTAAATTATTTATCATATAATGTTAGCGATGATTGCTACTAAAACACACCGTAGTTTAATTAGATAGGGTAAAGATATATTTTACTAAAATAATAAAGATATTACTTATATTTTTTATAACTTCATGAAGTTCATTAAATTTCTGTAAATTTTTAAAATATTTTCAAATTTTGTGACTTCATATTTTAGAAATATATTTTCAAATATTATAATTTCGTATGACTAATTTCTTTATAAAAAAAGTTCTAATCATAAAATTATTTTAAAAAACTTACATTTGCAATCGTTTAAATTGTAAGAATTGTACTTATTTAGTTCCAATATAATCATAGTCAAGAGTTTCATTAGTAAAACACAAAAATATATATATATATATATATATATATATATATATATGTGTGTGTGTGTGTATGTACGATATTAGAGAGAACAAACCAACGAAAAGAACTATCAATATAATCTTTAAACAAGTTTTTCAAAATCTTCAGATGTATTTTTTTAAATGCATATTGAATTCTTTTAAAAACAATTCACTCTTTAACTATCATTATAATAATACAAATATATTAAAAAAGGAGAGTGCTAATTTATGTCCATTTTTTATTCTTGAAGATTTTATATTGAGTTTTACTTAAAGTTTGAGAGTGCAATTCACAACTACAACATTAGGATTGGGTCTTTCATTGATTATTTGCACTGAACTTCCTGTGTTGTTAAATTAATGTTTAATGACTTTACCTGCAAACCTACACATTATTTACCTGTTTTAATAATTCATATTTATGAACTGGTTGGATCCCAAAATTCTAAAATTATTTACTTAACATATCTCTCATTCAATTTTGGATTCTATTTTTTTCCTTTTCTTTAATAATAATAATAATAATAATAAATAAATAAATAAATAATGAAGCATCAACCTATAAATTAGAGACAAGGCTAAAGGGTGTATAAATTATGCTTAACAAATATTCGATATGGTTTGAGTTTGTGTTTTGAGACATAGAAAGATAATTAATGTTTTTCTTTTACTGAGTGCTAGTCAAGTAATAAGATTTTTAATTCACTTCATAGTTAAGATAATCAAACACATTTTTTATCTTTAATAATTTTTTATGTATTAAACAAAATTATGTTAATATGTAATTAAATTTGAAAAAACCATTAGAAATGGTGATTTTAATTTAGAAATCAAAAACACAAAACTTAATGCATATTAACGCTAATTTTTTTATTATACAAATATATTAATTACTAAAAGCGAAATATATGTTTAATTATCTTAATATTAAATAAAATTAACAGGATTAACATTTTTATATTAAAATAATATTTTTTATTATACTAAAAATAAAACATTTCAATAATTCTTGTACTAAAATGATTATTTATCTTTTTATAATTATTTACAACAACATATATAAATCTTTTAGACACAAGATTCCAACAAAAAAGTTTTATTATAAGAAATTTTCTATAGTGCTACTTTTTTTCTCTCTCTTTATTTCTCTATCATTTATCAATCATTTCATCATTTTTTGTTGTTGTTTTTTTACAAGCATTTGGCTAGGGCACCAGCCATTAAATGACTTCATATATAAAAAATCTTGTTTTTCTTTTAAACAGTTTCAATATGCAATGGAACACTCAGTGATTTAAATTCAGATGAAGTCTGACCAATATCTGTTGTATACATCAAAAGAAAAAGAAAAAAAAAAAAGATTAACCATCGAGTGTTCCAAGGTTTTGAAGAAGGTGTTGATGGGTCACTTTCGAGCAATGACGATGATAAAGAAGATCATTCATGTCACCCCAACAAGCACACAGAGCAGAAATGACATGGTTTATCTATCTCACACACCGAGAAGGAAACAAATTAGGTTAATTAATTGCATGGTGCCATCCCAACCTAATTCCTCTTGCCAAACACTTCAAAAAAATTATGTTTTAGGTTAATTTCATTTTTACATTACCTATTTCAGTCTGCTTTTAAAAGAATTACGGATAGAGGTTAAAACGTGTTTTGTATGCACGATTTCATTTTGAAATCGTCCATGCTATTCATATTAAAGTCGTCAATACGATTTTAGTATTTTTAAGATTGAAATTTTCAATAATGATAACTTCAAAATAAAATTATCTATCGAAACATGACTTAACCCCTATTGGTATTTTTTTTAAAAAGTGGACTCGTATCGGTAACATAAAAAGTAAATTAATCCCTTATACAAATTAACCTATGTTTTACCTCTTTCTTTGTAAAATTACTCCATGCATGTGCTTGTGATATGATTATATTAGGTATGTTTGTTTTTTTTTTTCTTTTAAAAGAAATATTTGTTAATAAAACAATAATTGGTTGCTAATATTTGAGTAAAATTATTTAAAAAACATAAAACAATGTTTTTTTCTATATAATTTTTTTACAATTACTTCTATGAAAATTACTTAAAAATAAAATATTTTTTAGCAATTACATTATTTTTTTCAATCACAAAGATACCATTGTGTAAAAAAATTTGTAAATAACATTCTTATAAGTTTCAATTAAATGTACATGTCTCCACTAAGAGTTAATCATGTTACTAGAGTGAATATGTTTAATGATGTATATAAATAAGTAAGTTAATTATAAACAATTATTTATTATTTTTCTCATTTCTGGATAATTATCCCTTGCTTATCCTAATACGGTTTCATGTTTTTGATACTAACATTTTAAAGTTTAACTCAACCTTACACAACAGATTTATTAGGTGAGGTTTGCATCCACTAATAGATTATAAACTAATCTTATTTCTAGTTGATGTGAGATCTCCAACACACCTCCTCACGCCAATGCATATATATATCGAGCGTGAAATTAAACATTAATGGGTGAATCGAAACAATTGGATAACAATTGGCATGATAATCCCAACAAACAACAAAATATCAAAAGGATAAACTCTAACCCAAGAATGATAGGTCCAACAAAAAACAAAATCTCATTAGGTTAGACTCTAATCTATAGCTCTGATACCATGTTAAGAAATGGACTTTAAGTCAAACTCAACATTGCAAAATCGACTTGTAAGACGATGTTTGCATTCAAATATATATTGTAAATCAGTTTTGTCTCTAGTCGATGTTGAACTTTCAGCACATTCCCTCACACCAAGACATATACATATCAAACATGAGACTAAACATTAGAGGATGATTTGATAACTGGTAGAACAATAAACCCAATAAACAATAAACATTGTTATGGTAAATTTTAACACAGGACTCTAATATCATGTTAAGAAGTGAACTTTAAGTTTAATTCAATATTATAAAAACCAGTTTGTTAATTAGATGAAGTTTGCACCCAATTATATATTATAGTTCAACCTTAAGTTTTAAAAAATAAAGAAACTAAAAATGTATTTTCAAATAAAATTTTAATCAGAAAAAACAGTTACGTATAATTCTAATTTCTTCTACTTTTAACCATGTTTGGCAAACCAGAATCAAAATCTCGATTATTTCATTAGTGATTACAATTTCAATATATTAATTTCGTTACTAAGTTCTTGACCCTTAATTAAAGATTATTATACAATATTTAAGAAATACTAAATGTTATTAATTAATAATATATTTGATCTAAAATACTTCTAGCCAATATCTGTCGTTTTAACTATTATTCCACGTTACAATATAGGAAAATATATCTGTTTCCACATTCAAGTATACAAGTATAAATAAAAAAAATTACATTTAAAAACTATGAAATATCAAGAGTTTAAAAATGGATGAAGGGTTTTTATCTGTTACTACTTTTAATCAATTCCTTAACTAAGTGATGAACATTGAATAGCCAAAAGAAAACCCTTGTTAAAAAAATTGTTTCAAATTCGAAAGATGATGATGATGATGATGCAAGAACAGAAACAAAAAAAAAGAAAGATAATAGAACACATGGATGGATGATGAATAGGATATTAATGATATCCTCTTTAACTGAAACTTAAATATATTGAAAACTTCATCTACTTTACCATTCATTTATTCTTTACCAGCACTTGATTGCTGAAGCATTTAATTGCCTCACTTTTCCTCTTCCTTTTTACATCACAATTTAATTTCTCTCCGATTGAATCGAGTGGGTGGGGTGCCCAATTTACAACTTGTTAACTCTTCATATATCATTGCCAATTTACCATCATCAATGTTTGTGCAAGACAAAATTAACCATATTCAATTCACATTTTTTATTTTCACAAGTCCAATGTATATGTGAAAAATATTTACACCACTACTATCAATATTTTTATTTCTCAATCAATTAATACTCCTATTCTTGAAGTTCATTTTTTATTTATTTCTTATGTTAGCAACTAATGTCTTGAAAATTAGATGAAAATTATAGGGTTAAGTACGTTTTTAGTCTCTGAACTTTGATGGGAAATTGAAATTAGTTCTTATATGAAACTTTGATACATTTTAGTTTTCAAACGTGAAAAATTAATAGATATAGTTATTTTAACTCAATTATATTAAGTTTTTTTTTACGTTTCGAACATATTTTGTGTCAGCATCGGAGTTGTTTACACCGTTTGACACATTTCTGTTTTAATATCTTATAGGAGATGTGTTCTACAAAAAGTTAACATAATTGGATTTAAAAAACTATATTCATTCATTTCTAAATGAATTTTAATTTTGGATCAAAGTTGAAAGACTAAAAACATACTTAATCCAAAATTATATATTGATAAAAAGGATATGACTGTATAGATTTTCTCCTGTCCTTTATGAGACAAAATTAAAAAAAAAAAAAATCTTGGGGGTTTTGCTATTTTTATGAGATATTAAAATAAATCTTATTTATCCTGTTTGTATCTGCATCAGTAAATAATGAGAATGAATTTTTTAAACTCAGAATAAAAGTATTTGGTCCATTGATAATATAGTAAATATGAAAGGTAAATGGTTTTTTAATATTTTAAAAATGAAAGTATTTTGATGGGTTTGTATTAGTAGAATTAGAGAATTAAAGTTTTAGTAGTACATTATATTAGGTTTCTTATTGGGAAAGTGTTTATCCAATATCCAGCTCCAATTCTTCTATTATCATTATTTACATTACTAAATAAAGAAACTGGTATTCATGAGTTTGGACACACACTTTAATCTAAGCTTTTAAACAAGTGAATTTATTGTCATTATTTAAAAACTTGTAGGCAGAGGATCCTATGTGTTTGTATTTAACAGGGTGTCTGAGTTAAAAGGTTTGTGTTCAAATTCATTAAATCAAAAGTCATCATTAAACTCTCTCTGATCACTGATCATTATTATTATTATTATTATTTTGTTATCGTAGTAGTGTGGTCATGCTAGGGTTTTTACAATTTCTATTCATCAAAATCTAACAACAAACATTCCACAAATTATCTGCATTATGGCTTAATATAGAATATTATTGTAAAGAGAAGGTACAGGTAGGTATAATTGTGGATGGTTTATGGATATGTTAAAAATGTGTGTTTCAATAATCTAATTGTTGATAAATTAATATTGTTAAATATGCATTATGGTAATTAGGAAGATGCATTGTTGAAGTTATTTTGGATTGTGTAAAAAATGAGTTAAAGTGAATAGAATGATGATGATGATTTATATAAATAGGCAAAAGAAATAAATATAGATAGAAGAATAGAATTAAATTGAGTAGGACAAGGATAGCTGAAGAAGGAAAAGTGAAAATGGATGACAGAAGACATTTGAAGAGAAACATGGTTTAAATGGAAAATAAATTAACAAGGATTAGATGAAAGACAAGCTGTGTTCGTACACTTCCAACTCTACCTCCCAACGACCAAGCATCACTGCTATCTGTTTCTTATAAATATATAAATATATATATTAATCGAACATCTTGAAGTAGAAAATACATTTTAATATTAGAAAGTTAATTGAAATTTAATTTAAGTTTAAATATGTTTTTGTCCCTCAAATTTCAGTGAAATTTGGAATTAGTTCATCTTTGAAATTTTTGACCAATTTAGTCTTTCATATTTAGAAATGTATGAATTTAGTTTTTTTTTTAACCAGACTTTATTAAGTTTATATGATGTTTCAAGTGCATTTCATGATAGTATTTGAATTGTTTATGTTGTTTGACCCATTTTTATTTAAATGTTAATTCAAATATTATCATAAAACGCTTTTGAAATTTTAAATAAACTTAACAAAATTTGATTAAAAGGACTAAATTCACGTATTTCTAAAGATAAAAGACTAAATTTGTCAAAAATTTTAACGAAGAACTAATTTCAATATTTAACCTTTAATTTAATTATTTTGTAAAATCAAATTTTAAATTATAGCTTATCCTCACTTATTTATATGTTACGTTTTGATATTACTAAAAAAAATTATTAAATAATGATCATTTTTAATAAAAAAAAATATGTTTAAAACTTAATCTAGAGATCTGTCTTTTATCTGTCAAAACTTTGATAAATAATATTACCAATTATAATAAAAATTATTTTAGATATTGATTTAGAAATTAATTATAATTTTTTATTTATAATAAAAATTATTTTAATTATTAATAATTTTAATTTATAAATTAATCATTACAAGAATTAATTATTTATAATCATTAAAATTAATTGTTATTTAATATTTTCTTATAATAGACCAATCAAGAATATCTTGAAGAGGAAAACAGTAATCATTGAGAGGTGAGTGTTTTAATTATATTAATTTCTAATGGATGATTGGCCGGACACGTTAATAAAGATAGAATGTCAAAGTGAAGGCAAACGGTAATAAATAATTCTTTTTTAAAAGCAGTGTAAATATTTATTACACGCAAGAGTTGCCAAATTAATAAATTTATGGGAGAAAAGTTTATCAAAATGTTAAAAAATTAATGAAATTTATAATTATTACACTAAAACATCAAATATCAAATATTATGGTTTAAAATATTAATGTTGAAGATCATCTAACAAGAAATTTGTGTTCAATTCTTATTATTTACAAATAATTGTTGATAAATTTAGAATCATGTAAAAGTATATATTGTCAAATCAAAATAATGTGTTTGGTAAACTTTAGTATGCAATTAATCAAGGACATGAAATTACTTATACCTGTGACTATGTTTTCAATAAACCAGCTTTCGGTGTTTGTCTGACAACATAGTAAAGAGAAAATGGAAATAATACCGATTAATGAATGCATAATCATAAAAATTTTGTTCATGTCATTTTGCATTGTGGGTCAAAAATTATACATACAAAAACAAAACCTTAAATATCATCAATCTTTAGAATTTAAAATTAAAATTTATTATATTGGTAAAGGTAATACAAAAAAACTTTCATTTTCTTTTTCTAAATTTTTATAATTAAAATTATTTTACCCTACCACCTAATTACAAATTTTTATATATTATGTTTGATAATTTATAACAACTTTAAAACCATATACTTAATGATTAAAACTGTATGAATGAATTAAGGATACTTAATAATTTAGTCTTATATTTTAGATTTTTTATTTGATTTTGTCTTAATATTTACTTTTATTAAATTAAATTTCTATTTTTATAAAAATATTTGATATAGTCTGTTTTGTTAAATCAACCTTAACACTATTTTATGTGAAAAACCTAAATTTTGATATATGGTATTTTAAAAAATAATATTAATGTCAATTTTAAGAAAAGAAACCATATTAATTTATTTATCTTTTACAGAAAAAAGAAAACTCAATTAAATTTTCTTTTATAAAAATAGATACTCAATTAAATAAAAAAATATACGAACTAAAACATATTGAAAACCTAAATATATAACTGAAAAAACTAATTAAATTAATATACTTTCATATATCGATTTAGCTTATATATCGATATAAATAATGTGCTTCACATAAAAGTTATATATCTTAATCTTATAAAATTGATCTAATATATAATACTAAAAATATTAATATCAATTTTAAAAAAAGAAATTATATTAATTTATTTATTTTTTACAAAAATAAGGACTTATTTAAATTTCTATTATAAAATAGATACTCAATTGAATAAAAAAATATGAAAACTAAAACAATTTAAAAACCTAAATATATAACTAAATTACTAATCAAAACAATATAAAATTAATATACTTTTGAGATATCGATGTAGCTGATATATGTGATTCACATAAAAGTTAGATATCTTATTCTTATAAAATTGATCTAATATATAATATAAAATTTGTCTAACCTATATATTATAATTATAATAATTTTGAGTAATAAGAAATTAGCCTTAATTAATCAATATTTTTGAAAGAACTTTATTCACTTCATAATCTCATGAACAGATTAATTGACATGTGACATGATTAATCAAAGGGGTCAAGCAAAAAAAGTGATTCATTTAAACATTGATAAGATCAACTCAACTGTTGAATTAAGAAATAAGAGAAAATTTCAACGATTCATTAAGAGATTTGCAGAGACAATCATTGCAGTTTAAAGTTTAGTGGTGAGGGAGAAGATAGAGTTATTCATTTGGTTGTTCAAATTCCAGAAGCAGCACCCATTTTTGGTTCAATAATTTTTATGAAAAGCAATGTAGCATTTACGCAGTTGGTGAAGAACATTTTCAGCATTAAAACCCTATGGTTTCACAAATTTAACCCTTATATATGCACACACCAATACAAATTATAACACTACATAAATATATGCTATCACTCATAACTCTTCCTACATCTATTTACTTTTCCTTTGCACTCCTTTAAAAACCACAACATATTAATGATTAAGAATCCTTTTTCAATTAATATTGCATGATTTTACATAATCTCATACTTCTTTTCAATCTTGTTTAAGATTTTCTCAAAAAATCAATGAATTAAATAAATTTTCTATTTTGTAAAAAAGTAATAAGTATTATCTTCAATAAAAAATAGATAAAAAAAACTTAAAAATCTTTTAAAGATGAAAATTAAAAAAATATAGGAAAAAGGTATATATTTTTTTCTCACACTTATAATTTATGAAATAAAATTTAATTGTCTGATTGATATGAGCTACATTAACATTAGTAATAATCTATACTCAAAACTTACCTAATTATTTTGTTCGTTTGCTTTTTATGTACCATCAATATTATAGAGGTGAGAGTAGATCCGATTAAACTAGTTTATTGAAACTAACATTAATTTATGAAAAAATGAGTACGGACATGAAAGTTTTTTTAAAGGATTAAATATGTTTTTTATCCTAAATTTTTAAGTCAAAATTGAAATTAGTTTATTTTTTAAATATTTGTCAAATATAGTCTCTAAATTTAAAAATATATAGATTTAGTTATTTAAAAAAAAAATTGGTAAGTTTATTTGACGTTTCAAATACGTTTGATTATAGCGTCTGAGTTGTTTATATTGTTTGACACATTTTTGCTTCAGTATTATATTGAAAAACACGTTTAAAATGTCAAATAAACAAAACAAGTTAAAATGACTAAATTCATATATTTCCAAATAATGAAATAGTAAATTGATCCAAAGTTTTAAAGATAGACTAATTTCAATTTTTACTAAAATTTAAGAGAAAAAAATATATTTGAGCCTTTTTTTAAATATTTAACTTCATAGGTATAACCTTGTTTATAAACATGCTTAAGAACCTATTTTGTTTAAGACTACTAAAAAAGTATGCGACTTATTAGTTTTATATTATTACGTGTAACATTCATTAGATCTATACTATTAATAAAGTTGTTTTTTTGGTGTGTATACACCTTTTCCAATTTATTTTTAATTAATTATTCTATTAGACTCTAATAACTAATAATAAATTTTAAAAAATATTTACTGTATAATTATTTTTTATAAAAAACATTCAATAATATTTTTATTTCAATGATATTATAACGATAATATTTTTTTTGTTATAAAAAATTAAAACACCTTACACATAAAATATGTGTTTCCACTATTATACTTATTATATACATGTATATATAGTTACGTTGGTATGTTAAATTAGATAAACCCTTTTTTACCGTAGTGAACGAATTAGGTCAAATGAAAACCTATATACCACTCATAAGCCTTTTATAGGAATTATACTTTCTAGGTACTTAAAAATTAACAAATTTATCGAATAAGTTATAAAATTTTCTTTACATACACTGGTTTTTGTGTGTGTGGAAGATGAATAAAAATAAGGGTTAAATATGTTTTTGTTTTTTAATTTTCAGTGAATTTTGAAATTAGTTTATTTTAAAACTTTGAACTAATTTAGTCCTTCATCTTTTAAAATACGTAGATTTAATCCTTTTAATCAAATTTTATTAGATTATTTGATGTTTTGTACGTATTTCAAAATTGTATTTGAGTTGTTTATATTGTTTGACACATTTTTGTTTTAATGTTAAGTCAAATACTATAATAAAACACGCTTGAAATGTCAAATAAACTTACCAAAATTTGATTAAAATGACTAAATCAACAAATTTCGAAAGATAAAAAACTAAATTAATTTAAAGTTTTAAAATCGACTAATTCTAAAATTTACTTAAAATTAAAGAAAAACAAACATATTTAATCTTAAAAATAAAATATATTGATGACATAAAATATGAATTTATTTATTTTTAAAATTGAGTGCACAGAAGAAAAGAAAATTATAGATGCAGAGTTAATTATATTAAAAAGGTCTTTTTCTTATTTTAAGAGAGAGAAGATTGGGGAGCAACCTCTGACTATGGCAGTTTGAGAGGCAGGTCGTGATCACCGTGTGCCTTAAACAACACTTCTTAAATTCAGTAACCAATTAAGTTTCATGGTCCACACTTTTTTTTTCTCTTTTTTTCTTTTTATCTGCATTCTCAAAAACAAAATCCATCATCATCAAAATGAAGTAGTTGAAGAGAAAAAATGAAAAAGGAGAAAGAAACAAACTATGAATTGCGTGTTGTCTCTTTTTGAGTTGACTTTTAATTCTCAAATTGCAACGTATCTTAGTTTTTCTCCACCACTCACCCTGCATGCTACTTCTAGGTCATCAATCTAAATTAATCTTCTTCTTCACCATTAATTCATATCAAACTTGTTCTTTAAGTCATTGTCTTCTTTTCTTTATCATCATTCTTATCTTTTTAAGAGATCTTTCTGTTTGTTTTTCACTAATTTTACAAATTAATTTTACTAAAATATATATCTTTTCTTAAATACTTTCTTTTATAAAATCTACGAGGTGTTTCGATCAATATTAATATTAATATTAATATCCGTTAAGAATTTAAGTATGAGTTTAAATTTTACACTGATTAGAAAAGAGACAGTAAAACACTATGTAAGAATAAAGACTCATAAATTTATTATCTTAAAAATTTAGGTTAAGAATGATGTCAATGTCTTATGTTATTGAGCTCAGATCTTATTGATGTTTGTTCTACTCCGCGAAATCTCCTCCTCAAAACCTAAGAATATTGCACTTTGACCTATAAATAAACTCATTTGATTAGATTTTTTTTATGTTTTAGGATGCATGCATAACTTGAATTTAATTATTACATAATTCTGACAAAGACAATGATTATTATACTATGAAATAGGATTTAATTCTAACTTAATATAACATAATTTATTTAACTTGTGCAGAATCACTAAAAATATATATAATTTTATTTTTTTATTATATTATTCTTTAGAAGAGTAGCTTCTAGACAATATATTTAAATGATCACTAACTAACATAGAATCTCACCTGGTGGTGGTTAAATAAATTAGATCATTTACATTCCTGTAATAAACAGATTATAATCAATGTCTTCTACAAAACACTTTTATGGTTCTACTTACTAAAGAAAATGGTACAGTTCATAAAGGCATGCTTATTTATGTCATGTTAATTTCTTTTAGAGTTTAGATCTAATTTAATTTAAAACTTCATTCGTGACATCTCTTAAATGAAAATTAATTTTAGAAATTAGTTATATAATTCTAATTTAAGGTTGACTTGATGAATGGTAAAAGTTTAGATGTCGAGAAAGGTTGTGAGTTAATTTTTCCCATTAATATTCGAAAAATATAAAATTGATTTGAAGAATTTGAAAAAAAAAGAATAGGTTTTGAGTTTACCTCTGTTAGGAATTCAAGTGTCAAGTGTGAGTCTAAGTGTCAAGTGTGAGTCTAAGTCTCACATTGACTAGAAATGAGAAAGTGAAGTACTATATGAGGATAAAGACCTATAAACTCATTGTCTTAAGGTTTTGGGCTGAGAGTAGTGTCAATACTTTATGTGGTTGAACTCATGTCTCATTAGTGTTGTTCTCCCCAGTGAAAGCCCTTTATAAACCTAACAAGTGGTATCAGAGCCGATGGTTAAAACCAGCTTAGACGAGTGCAGTATGATCTTTGTATCGAAAGTCATCATGACAAGGGTTTCATGTAAGTGTGTCCGTTAAGAAGAACGGCGGTGCAGAAAAGGAGTACTTAAGGTTTCAGTGAAACTCGTTCTATACACCTAACAAACTCTCACACTAATAACTAATATTTATCGATACGAGATCTCATAGATATATTTATTCACACTCAAAAATCAAAATTCTTATATATATATATATATAATTAACATAAAGAGAAAAAAAAATGTAATTGTATATGGATGGATCGATGATGCATGGGCAGAAGAAGCAGCATTAAGAGGAAGGATGAAATTGAATTGAAGTAGTTCAACTGACAAGAAACAGATAGCTAATAGCATTATATATGTAACCTATGTTTGGTTCTGTCGTGTTCCCAACTGCATGCATGTTTCTTGTTGTACTGTTAACTATGTCCATCAATATAAATAAATATATATATTACGTATTTGTGTATAGTATACATATTAATACGTATGTACGGAGAGTAGTGCACCCTTATAATTGGCTGGTAATTAATTAACACCTATTGTTGAACTACCTCTTTAATTTATGTTGCACCGTAATATTTATACCTTATTTTTTTCCTACATTATATATATACACACACAACTGTATAACAAATATCGAATCACGTTCAACTCAACCAATTTCCAATTTTTTTGGTACTTTATATTGGTACAATTAATTTTCGTAGTCCTTCAGAAACTGTATTTAGTTGTCACGTCACTTTTTTAAACCTAAATAAATTTCTGTTTTTTATTTTTAAAGATTTAAGATCCTGTAATTAGTGATTTTTATTTTATTTTGATACTTTTTTATTTTCGATAAATTGAGGGACAATGACAATGTGTGTCTAGAGATGAAAACGAAGTTAAGTCAAACTTTTTAAAGAGTTCCGAAATTTATTTGAGGTTTTTTAAGAAACAAAAATTGATGGTAAAATACAAGTTGGGAAAGTAAATTAGCTATTTAGATTATTGATTTTACAAGATTGGTGTTTACAAATTATGTAAAAGGGTGTTTTGTTCTAAAAAAATATGATTCTTATTAATAGAGTATAATTGTATCAGCATAAAAGTTTGAAATTTTCTAAAATTTACAAATTAAATTTATTTCTGTACTTAATATTTCATCTTTTCTTTTTCAATCAACTAAACTATGACCCCAACAACTTGTAAATTAACCGAACAGAGTAAAATTTTGGTTATTTTTTCCAATTATCTTTTTGTTGGTAAAACAAATCAATAATTCGTTTGAATCCCTCAGTTCCTATATTTTGACTTTGATATGGGAAAACTTCTCTCCTCTTAAATTTTGTTAATTAAAAATATATACTCCTTTTCATGTTTAGGGTTACATATGTTTTTGTCCTTTAACGTTTAGTAAATTTTAAAATTAGTAAATTTCAAAATTTTAGACCAATTTAGTCATTTATCTCTCGAAATACATGAATTTAATTATTTTAATAAAATTTTGTTAAGTTTATTTGACATTTCAAGCGCGTTTCATAATAGTATTTGACTTAACATTAAAGCAAAAATGTGTCAAACAGTATAAACAACTCAAATACAGTACTGAAATGCGTACGAAACATCAAATAAACTTAACAAAATTTGATTAAAATGACTAAATCCACATATTTTAAAAAATGAAGGACTAAATTGGTTCAAAGTTTCGAAATAAATTAATTTCAAAATTCACTTAAAGTTAAGACCAAAAACATATTTAACCCTTATTTTTATTTATTTATTTCTAAAAGTAGTTACTCGTTTAATGGTTTATATATGGGATATGAAAGATGGAGCATAAACTATTATAATATTCCCTCAATTCTTATATAATATTCCCTTAAGATTTTTTCATTCAAATTAGAAAAATATTTAATTTTTTATTTGCAATGCACTTTTAAATGAGCTATTCGGTATATCTCTTTAAAAAAAAATTCCAAATAATTTTTAGCATATAAGAAAAACGTAATTGAAAAAATAGTTCAAATTCAAACTTCTTCCAATTAACATCTTTTTCATCATATTTAAAATTGTTATTTTATTTTAAAAGTGTTATTTAGGTCTTACATGTTTCTATTGGCATGCTCATGATGTTGCTTAAAAAGAAAAATCTTGTAATATTGGGCTTCGAAACATAAAAATAACTTCACGATAGGCCCAAACCGAGAAACCCAAAATTGGCCTTTTGAAACATGAGTTCATTGTTTACTATCACTTATGGACTTAGTAACACTTTATTAGGCACACTATGATAAGATCATTTTTTTTCTCTGTTTTTTTAAGATAATTTTCCACAAAATTTAATATAGCTAATAATAGTTACACGTTTTTATCTTCAAAACATTAATTAGAATGACGTGTAGAATAGTAGTTTTTGGAATAAATTATAGTTTGGTTACTTAGATTACTGATTCATATTCATTTTTTGTTTTTATACTTAAAAAAACTATTTTTTTTCATACAAGTTATTTTAGTTTATCTGAGTTCTAGAATTAGCACACTCATTTAAGATACTATAAAAAAATAATCAATTAAATAAAAGATATAAATTCAAATGAATTTATGATTTAAAAAAAATAAATATTGAAATTAGGAAAAAGTAAACTAGTAATAAAATTTTTAAAAAAGACTAAAACTATAATTTAGTAAAAGATTTTAAATTTAAAGATAAATCCCATGATGCTTATTGGTGGTATAGGATAAGTAAAATTTTAATTTTGACTATTTCATTACATGATTGAAAAGAGATTAAGATATTGCATTTTACGTATTAAAATAAAAAAATTATTTTAACACAAAACAGTGATTATATAGTTAATTCGATAATGAAGACTTGTCAATGATCATTTATGATTAAAAATAATTTAAAGTTGTAGTTTTATAAATTATTTTATACTGCTAATTATATATATATATATATATATATATATATATATATATATATATATATATATATATATATATATATATATATATAATCAAAATTATCCATAACTAGTAAAAGTACATGTGTGTTATTTTTTATTTATGACAATAAAATGGTTAAAATAAAAAAATGATCAAATTGACTTAATTTAAAAGAAACAATGATTTAAATGTAAAATTGATAAAATAATTATTTTAATTTAAAGAAAATTATATTTAAAAGATAAATTGAAAAACGGACGTGAAAAAAAAAAATCCAACTTTTATATATAAGTATATTGTATACGCATCACGTTTGAGCGTTTAATATGGTTGAATTTTACAAGCAATGATTATAAATTATTTAAAAACAAAACAGTTTTTGTTCTAAATAAAATTAATCTTGTATTCTTTTTATTAGAATTTGAATTTAAATTTTGCACTTGAAAATTTTTGTTTCATCGAATGTTTTTTTTAGAAGATATACTTGTGGTACTCACTACAAAAATAATTATTTTTAGCAGGGGTTATTTTTGGCGTTTCTGGGGGTTTTAACCCCCACTAATGGTTTTACCAGGGGTTTTCCTTTCCCCTGGAAGAGTCACCGTAGCTAAGATATTACCGGGGGTTTTTAGCAACCCCTGGTATTAGCACAACTTTCCGGAGGTTTACAGAACCCCTGATAGTGGTGGGGGTTTACGAAACCCCTGGTAATGGCGGGGGTTTACAGAACCCCTGGTAATAGTGGAAGTTTACAGAACCCCAAGTAATAGCGGGGGTTTACAGAACCCCTGGTAATGGAGGAGGTTTATAAAACCCTTAATAATGGCAAAGGTTTACAAAATCCCCGATAATTGCAAGAGTTTGAAATCGCAATGTTGCCTACAATTTAAAACCACATGTTGCTTTTAATATCCTTATGATTGTTACGTTTTCTATAATAATACATAAATCTTAAAATGAATGAAAAAGTATAAAAGGCAAAATTTTAAAATTTATTTATTTATAATTTTCCTATAACATTCATAAAAAGATAAAAAAAACAAAATGTATAATTTTAACCATTCATAAATTCAGAGCATAAAGTATACAATCCTTTATAATTCATTTACTTCTCTTTTCCCTCTCAGTACAGTCAAATGCAAATCTGCTTGCAAGCATGATGGCAGCATTCCTTTCTCTCTTTGATTCAAAAGCTAATACAAAAGAATGTCCTTGCTTTGGCTGCCAAAAACCTCCCTGTGCTGCTGCATGTCCACCCCCTCTAACACCACAAAGCTAAAGAAAACAAGATCAAAGAAATATGGTCAACCAAATTTCAGTTTAACATAAGTTAGAAGTAGAAAAGAAGAAGATAAGAGCACAAAAATAAATGCATTTTCATGTGCACACAGATGGAATCGGATAATTCAATGCACAAGGTATATATATCAGCACAGTGATTAACATAATGTACAGAATGAGTGCAAGAAAGATGTTGGAGCATTGAGTTGCTTTGCTTTTCACAATCTAAACATAGATGGTATCAACAGTTTTAAATACATGCATTGAACTTGAATAGTATTCTTTGGCAATTGTGGTCTTTCCTTTGCAGAGTTTTATCCTCATCTTTCCAACATTAAGCACATGAATAGATTCAGTTGGGGGTGAACCATTCATTTGAGTTACAACTACCTGAAAAAGTAATAAAGGAAACTACAATATTATTATCATGTACCGTAATCTGACTAGATTTGACTTCTAAACTTTATTTTGAAATGTGAAGAACAAAGGACAAGATAACAACAACCTATGAAACCATACACCTTTGGGTCAAAAAACAGTTCAACATAACAAGGCGCGCATGTAAATAAAATTTAAAAGGAACAGAACAACATACGTTAAATTCAGTATCATGTTT
>Ga0209589_1004146_pt1 | contig 25190 bp, 9 predicted proteins | sample CowpeawhiteBW_FD_187525 | JGI IMG/M metagenome (GOLD analysis project Ga0209589, IMG submission 187525) | Root nodule microbial communities of legume samples collected from California USA - Cow pea white BW (SPAdes) (version 2) | ecosystem: Host-associated > Plants > Roots > Nodule | place: USA...
TATTTAATCTTTTTATTTTCAGTTACTCTTTTTACTTGTACCTCTCTCTATTATAAATAGATTACCCTATGTGTGGTTTATACACAAGGGAGATTAATCTCAATCCCTATCTTCTTTATTCTCAACAGTTATAACCAAGATCCCTCTCCAGTCGCATCTGAGTGCCTTAACATACTGATTTACTTCATATTTTGTTCAACTTTCAGATGTCGATTGTAGATAGTACTTACTGGTTATATACATGTGTTCAGTGTTGTCTAGCAGGTTGTTGAAAACATGGCCAAGCATCATCCTGATTTGATTATGTGTCGAAAGCAGCCAGGGATTGCCATTGGACGACTGTGTGAGAAGTGTGATGGCAAGTGTGTGATCTGTGACTCTTACGTGCGTCCTTGTACACTTGTCCCCGTTTGTGACGAATGCAACTATGGGTCGTTTCAGGGTCGATGTGTCATATAAGGAGGAGTAGGAATATCTGATGCCTACTACTGTAAGGAATGCACGCAACAGGAGAAAGATAGAGATGGTTGCCCCAAAATTGTTAATTTAGGGAGTGCCAAAACTGATTTATTTTATGAACGCATAAAGTATGGTTTTAAGAAAAGATGACAGGGGTAGCTTACTGAGATGCTTGTATCTATTAAAGTTTTTGTACGTATGTGTCTTATTCTTGTTCGGATATAAAAACCATAGGAAGACCTTTAGTATGTAAACTTTCATATGTTGAAAAGCTTGTTTAAATTGCTGCTGATAAGAGAATTATGAAAGCATCATCAACTTAAACTACCGTAAGATCATTGTTTGTATTCGTTGGTAATTTAAACAAATGGCCTGATTAAATGTTTACGTTGATATTCGGCTAGAATTTGTGCCTGTTGAGGGACAATTGGCATTGTGGCTAGTGTAATGATCTTTAAGGTTTGGCACGTGGTTTGGGAAATTGGGGTTTAATTAAAGGGTGTTTTTATGTTTGTTTTAAAAATATTGTTTGGGAATTGAAAAGTAAATTACGTAATATTAGTTATTAACGTAAAACACTTGCTGGTGTCCTTGTAATGTTTTGTGGGTGTGATATTTTCCTAAGCAATTTGTAGATTACAAATGTAGCCTCCTCAATTCAGCTACTGATTTAGCATTTCACGAAGTATTGTAATATGATTGCAACCACAACAGTCTCGACAATAGCAGTTATCGACACCTAAACAAATATTAGTAGCATCTAGGTCTGATTTTTGCCTATCTAGAAATACAACTTGCTATTTCCTTACACAGGACATAAAAGCTAAGAGCAGGTCTGGTCAACCTTATGGTTGAACTCGTCCAAAGACAGCAAAGAAATAAACAGGTTCAAAGGGGATGAATAGCAGATTATATCAGGTAGAAATCAGCCTTCTATGCTTGATAACCAGAGCAGCTTTAATTGAATGAAGTGAGTTTGCTCACATGAGTTGACAGTTGATAGTCAATCATTGATGCGTGCTTCCTTCTTCCAAAAGCAGAGTGATGATTGATTTAATGATCTCATTATTCAGACCAGTTGCATTCTGAAAGCAAACACAAACACAAGTATTATTCTCGTATTGAAAGCAGTCACAGATTGATAGAATACTTCAAATGCGGCTAATAGTTAAGTGCTAAAATTAGCTCAAAATTCAGCCAATTGAGGGAAACAGTAGACACTGATAAAACTGGTTGCATTATGATTGTGACTGGTGATTAGAAGCTTGAATTTCATATTTAACTAAAACAGCTATGAACTTACAGTAGACTTAGAAGCATTACAACTACCAGAATATATTCTAGAAATAGGTTATAGCCAGACCGATGAGACGTGTGTGATATTTGTTTACGTATTTTCAGTTATTTCTTTTTTAATCTCTATCCTTTAAAAGGGAGAATACTGAGTGTAGATCACAATTAACATACAAATTCTTTTTCTTTCAAGTCAGACCATCCAGTTTGGTCAAGCTATGAGAAAGTGTTTTGCAAATGGAGTTATGACAGTTTGGTCTAACTTTATTTGGACAGTCCAGATAGCAAAACTAATTTGCTTTACTAGGAAAATGCAAGTTTGATTTTCCTTATGACTTTTTACTTTTGTTTCTTTTGGTGTTTAGCCCCTTATTGCGCAAAAAAATGTTTCTTATTTCATTCCAGGGTGTTGTGAGAGATAATTTAAATTTTTTTCTTCATCCTCACTATTGTTAAAGGATTTTCTGCACACTCTATTTCACAGTTAAATTACGTAGATTTCATTTTGTGGAAAAGTGGCTATCATTGATACAACGAGGGAATAAATAGGAAAAGAAGAATAATTCTGTATACTAATCTGGCCGATAAATCCGGAAAATAGTTATTCATATAACTGCTGTAGTTACCGGAAAATTATTAACAGCATAAATCAGATAATTTTTCTGATTGATTTCCGCATATCAAATCTCTTGACTCTGATTTCTTTCCTTAATTTTCAACAATCATATCAATATTAATTCCAAATCAAAATTTAACAAATTTTATTTGCTTCTTGTTAGATATAAGAAGCTTAGGCTCATCTCTTTGTATTTACCTATTTTTTCATAAACACAAAAATTGACTGTCATTTTATTTGAGAAAAATTGATTGTCAAAAGAAATTTGTATTGAGTTTGTTGAATCGAATGATCAATTTGCAGATGTGTTAACCAAGTTCTTAAGGGGACCTCAAATTGAGTCTATCTGTTCCAAGTTTGGAACATCAAATTTGTATACTCCAGCTTAGCTTGTGGGGGAGGGTTTGAATTAGTATTAAGTCTGGGTAGAAAGTAGAAGTGTTGGGAGCTACTACCTGCTATATCTATGCGTTGTACCTGGTTCTATACCTAGACTATTAGTGCAGTCTTTTGATCTTTCATCTTCGCATTGTATCAGATTTCTATCATTGTAAATAAATAGAAGATCATAAGAGGGCTCTTTTAAGTCCTGCAAAAATGTATTTTTTCTCTTATCAATCTCAAGTATAGCCTTGGTTGCTCTTTAATGTTGGTCTCTTTATCAACTGGATGTCAAAAATGTTTTCCTTAATGATAATTTGCAAGAAGAAATTTATATGGAGCAACATCTAGGTTTTGTTGCTTAGAGGGAGTCTTTTGGATTGGTATGTCATATCCACAAATCTTTATATGGTGTCAAGCAATCTCCTAAGGCTTGGTTTGGAAAATTTGGCATTGTTGTTTAACAATTTGATATGGCTCAGAATGAAGTAGATCATTTAATATTTTACCGTCACTCAAGAGCTGGGTGTATTTATTTAGTAATACATGTTGATGATATTGTACTTACAAGCAATGATCACTATGACATCTTTTAGGTACAGCAACACCTTTGTCACCACTTTTAGACTAAAGACTTTGACAAACTTAAATATTTCTTGGGAATTGAGGTAACACAATTCAAGGGAACTTTTGTATCTCAAAGGAAGTATGAATTAAATATTTAGAAGGAAATTGGGAAAATGAATTCAAATTCTATTGACATATCCATGGAACTCAATGCCAAACTCCTACCAAATATGGGGGGGCCACTCTCAAATCCTGAGAAGTATAGATTAATTGCATTCAATATCTTTGATGTTTTTAAAATCAAACTTGAACTCCTTTATAGGTGGGAAGTGAATAGAATTTTGACCATTAAACTTCAGTGGTAAAAAATGCTTAATAATTTTAGCCACCCACCACAGAATATCTTTGATGTTTTTAAAATCAAACTTGAACTCCTTTATAGGTGGGAAGTGAATAGAATTTTGACCATTAAACTTCAGTGGTAAAAAATGCTTAATAATTTTAGCCATCCACCACAGAATATCATTAACAATGGAAATAAAGCTTAAAATGGCACCTCTGGCTTTCTGATAAGCTCCTTCATAATGGAGTCGAGAGCTAATCGCAGCTCCTTGAACAAGACAGCTACTTGGGCAGGTGCTGTCAATTTCAACCATCCATCAATTATGACCTGACCAGTCTATCACAAAAAGCAAAGAAAATTAAAAATAAGAAACATCTATTACACTTCGGAGAGTGCATATTTAAACAATCTAACCAAAATACACGTTCCCATTAAGAAAATACTTATTGTTTTAAGCAAAGTTCCCTAACTAACCCAACTACAAAAATTTCAATAGATTGGTACTTTTTCAATTAAAATGGAGGAGCAATTTCAGCACTGTTTCTGATACAATACACAGACATAATAACTGAAAAATGTAATCTATGATGGATATAATATATTCCTACAATCCAGGATCAATGATCTTGTACAATAAATATAAAATATACTGTCAACCTATTAATCCTCCTAATTATGAAATGTAATTAAATCTCCTAATTATGTAATTAAAACTGTACAAGGAAATATTAACAGCAGCATAAATCAAGGAATTCTGACATTAGCTAATCTAGAATTTCTTATAGAATTGTCCTTGTTAATTACATAAATTAAAAGTTGTTAGAAGTGGGTTGTTGGAAATCCCACATCGACTAGAGATAAGGAAATTTCATAGTATATAAGTGGAGTGAAAACCTCACCTTACAAGCAGGTTTTGTGGGGTTGAATTAGGCTTAAAACCCATTTCTAACAAAAGTTACAATAGATCCTTAAGTTCATGGTTAATTCGGCCATTGTTGAAATCTTTTCTTAGAACTTCCAGGTGTATAAATGGCTTCTCAAGTTGATTCATGATATGGAGAAATGGATTTGGAATTTCATTTGGACTGGTGACACTCAAAGGCAAGGGTTGATGACTGTGAATTGGACTTGGGTTTGTGCGCAAAAATCGTTTGGTGGTTTGCAGGTAACAAATATTTTGGTGGAGAATAAGGCCTTCTTGCTTAGATTAGCTTGGGACTTTGTGTGTAGTGTTCTCTCTTGGACTGAGATGATGAAAAAATGGTTTCTTAAGTGTAAATAAAAGTATGTGGCTTATCATTCCTCTTCTATATGATCATGGATTAGAGATTTGTATGATGTTGTTTTGGAAAATACTTTTTGGACGCTGGGCAAGGGAGATGGTATTAACTTATGGAACGATCTTTGGTGTTCCTCTAAAAGCATATCTAATTTGGCCAGAATGCCTCTTCAAGACAGAATTAAGCTTATCTCACTGGTTGAGGATGCTTGAACAAGTTCTGAATGGAAGGATATTCCTTCTTTTTAGGGTTAATGCAAATTCTCTTTCCTGGTTATCACTGAGGAAAGGGACATACCAAATTGAAAACTAGAAAAATCAAGTCTTTTGGACCAAAAAGCTGATAGGAAGTGTTTTTTGGTGCATGTGGCTGGATTTGATTTGGGGGTCTGATATGGTGTTATTCCCCAGCCAAATCCCTTATGTTATGGAAACTTTTGCATTTGAGGTTTCCATCCAATTGATGACCCTGTCCAAAGAAAGGGGGTCTCTCTTTGTTCCATGTGTTCCTTATGCGAAAAAAAAGTCTCTTTTTCATCTCTTTTTTGATTGCGATGTGGCCATGAAGTTCTGGTTGTGGGTGAAACATACTTTTGGAACTTTATGATTGCTTCTACTGATTTAGTTATTGTTTTTCTAAAAAACAATGCAGTCCTCTAATTAGGTTGATTTGTCAGGCTGTGGTTATTGGGATTGTCGAGATGATTTTGCGTATGAGAAACTGTTAAGAAGTGGACTTTAAGCCTAACACAAAACTAACGTGTAAGGTGAGGTTTGCACCCACTTATATACTTTAAATTGGCTTCATCTCTAGTGGATGTAGAACTTCCAACACCCCCTTGACGTCGAGGTATATACATCTCGTGCATGAGACTAGACATGAATGGGTGGTCCGATAACAGTCCATTTTAAGAAGTGGACATTAAGCCTAACTCAGCTCCACAAAACCGGCTTGTAAGATGAAGTTTGCACTCACTTATATACTCTAAATTGACCTTATCTCTAGTCGATGTGAAACTTCCAACAGACATCCCTCTGCTGAGGTATATACATCTCGAGTGTGGGACTTGATATTAATGGATGGTCTGATAGCGGCCCAACAGCGGGTGAAATAAATGCCCAACAAACAACAACTCTTGCTAGGATAGACTCTAATAATGACTCTAATACTATGTTAAGAAGTGGTCTTTAAGCTTAACTCAACCCCACACAACCGGCTTATAAGGTGAGGTTTGCATCCATTTATATACTCTAAATTGGCCTTATCTTTAGTCGATATGGGACTTCCAACAATAACTATGTCTGTAATAACATATATCAAAATCATATCTTTATAATTAGAAATATGAAGATCACATTTGTATTATTCTAGGATGATATCTGTATAACTAAAGGGTATTAAATTTCCTCTATTTATTGTATTGATTTCTTTTTCCTAATATAAATAAATCACTTGTGCTGCCATAGAGATATGGGGTTTCAAATCAATGCTTGTCTTTTAGTTATAGTTTATCACAGCTAATACTAAGAAACTTAAAGATTGCAAGCTGTCCCTAACAGACTGACAAAACAGATAAATGTGCTGAAAAAGTAGAGTAAGGCTAATGCAGTTGGGTTCTAATAATCCCGAGTACATGATACACCTAACAAAAATCATTACTATTTCCTTTCAATTTAGTACTTTTTCCATTGAATACATATCATTTGTTGGGAAAAGAGTAACATGTACCTGATGCTGGACATTGATTGACCCTCCGAACAGCAAAATGGAGTATGGAGATATGACAGAAGTATCTCGAAGAAATACTTTGTTTGTTTCAACCTGACCATTTCACCAATAAACAATCTGTCTAAAATCTCAAGAATTGAATTGCAAGTAATTGTGCATAAATATACATAATTCATGCAGAATCATATGAAACATTAAAAGATTATAGAACACTTAAAAGATTATATAATAATTGTATGAAACATGAGTGGCTAATACATCAAGAAATACTAGCAAAGGACCCAATGGAACATGAACAAACTTTTGCAATGTTAAATTTAACATGCATCAATTCTGTTGATCAAAATTCTCAAGGTCAATAAAGTTAGCGACAATTTGCTCATAGTAATTTTAGATTTGTAAATATGTAAATACCATGAATTTGATGCTAAAAGGAATTAATAAACTTCTGCAGACAAAAGTATCAGCAAACCTTTTCAAGGAAGACAAGAAAGGGGTACTGGAATGCTTTTGAGTTACTGTTGATAGATGAAGGGTGAATATGAACCTCTCTTCTTCCATCAAACCAGACTGTATGACGAGAATTTGCAGAGCTAGAAGACTGCTTAAGGCTGCTGAGAGCTGCTGCGACAATGCCATGTTCACCAGCAGCTACATTGGGGTATAAACCTGCACATAATATAGCCTGCAGGAGTGCACTTAGAGATTTTCTATGAAAAAAGAATGGTGGTGATCAAGGCAGTCAAACGTGACAACTAAATTAAAATGTGGAAAGTTTTGTAAACTCAAAAATATCTAATAAAAATAACATTTAGAAACATAAATAGCATTATGCAGGAAACACAATAACAACTTCACATTTTAATTCCATAATAAAGAAAAGACTCATCCGCTTTTGGTTCCTCATATAGTTAATAGCGGATAGCTATCACAACCCAAAACCGCTATAGAGAGATAGCAGTGGCAGGAAATGTTAAGATCTGGACGGTCTAATACATAAACGGTCTATGAATACTAGAGAACCTCTTACACTCCTTTTCAACAACTACAAACCTGTGGATTACTTGGAGCAAATTTACCGCAAGAACAACACAGCCAAGTACTTTCAAGGTCAGATTGATATTGCCAATTATCAGCAAGGATCTATGTATGTTTAGCATTATAACTCTGATTTTCTGAATCTGTGGCAGAACATTCTGCCATTTTACACCTCGGTGTCCCTAAGGAGTTATTATGTGCTATTCAACACATTTATGAAGACAACAAATGCTATCAATTTCTTAAGAAGCTTCACCCATATTAAATTATGATTTTTAGATAAGTCGTATCATGTATTTATTGTCATTAGCTTATATAAGATGAACTTTGCTGTGTGCAGCCCATTCAGAATTTTCAGCATCTTTCCATCTATCTTTCTCTATTTCAACATGAATTACATAACGTCAAAATGATTGTAAAATATATCAATTTAAAGCTTAATAAAACAAAGAAGCAAACATTACGTAAAAGTTGTAATGAAGTTAATATGAAAATTTTACCTTAAGAACTGACGAATGATGCGCATATATATTAAATGGTTGTGATGCATCAGAAAGCCAATCGTCAAGACTCCCTATTTTTTTTCCATGTTTCTGAAGTGATCCAAATAATGTATAAGAATTTTTTCCATACAACACAACATCCTTTAAACTTAAAAATAAGAAAAGAAGCATACCTGATAATCTTTTGGACGAGTGATGAGACCAATATCTGCTAGCAAAGTTCCAAACTGCGTCCTCATCTCCCTGACATCAAATACACTAGCTACTGAAAAGAGTTGATAAAGAATATAATTTACGAAGAAGAGATTGAATTAACAAGTCATCAAATGTTGTTTGCTTAATGTAAATTAGTACTAAGGGTTGGAAGATAAAAATAAACTAAACATCAAAATATCATAAATAAGCTATGCATATTCTTAATGTATCCTCTCATCTATATTGAGTTGGCAGTTCCATTTTATCAGGTTCCTATTGATCACTCTTTTCTCAAATCTATTTGCTCTGTTACAAATAGGAGATGAAATGATCAAGTCAGGCAGGACTATTATCCAAGATGCTGTGATTGGTATTATTAACAAAATATGGTTCAGCAGAAATAAACTGAGGTTTTGTAAGATAGATTATCATTACATTAAGCATAAAACTTTTGCAAACCTAATCTTGTAGGTAGCATTTGAGCTGGTGGTGGCATAAATAACATTAAGGAATTTGCTATAACCAAAGTCATTGTTGTATTTGAACATCCTAGGAAATTTGTCAAGATTATTCAAGTTAGCTGGAGACCTTCAATTAATGTTTGGGTTAAATGCAACTCCGATGGAGCAGTTAGAGGATTCACTAAAAGGCTTGCAATAGATTTTGAAAATTAATTTGGCTACTACTTTGACCTGTTCTGAAGTTATTTCGGTTCAATCCCTTCTCCATGAGCTAAAGGTTTCAGTTTGAGCTCCTATTATCTACATTGACTATTTTAGTATCGCTGCTGAGTCACAATCTCATGCTACACTCAGAGCAAGCACTTGCAGCCAGATATTCTTTTTCCGGAGGGTTCTCAAGAAGTCTCTCATTGTTGATCTTGTTGCTCAAGAGCAAGTTGCTGACATTCCCACCTAGCCTCTTACAAAGGCTCAGTTCTTCAATCTAAGCAACAAACTCAGTTCTAACCTCAAGTGTTTTAACTTCAGTTTTAATCACTAGACTAGTCTTTGCTAGCTGTAGTTAGTAGTAAGGTGTCCATTCTGTTACAGGAAGTTACACAAACTTCTTCTAATCTCTACTATAGTTACCTGAATCCTACATGAGGTTCAGAAAAAATCTGTAAAAGAACTTTTTTCTTTTTCAATTCTCAGTTTCTATAATTCTACAGCAATCAATATCGAGATAAAGAACAGATGAAACAATATGAAGTGGTAGCTGAACTGCACTCCTAACAGAGAAAAGGGGAGAAGTTAAGAATACAGGAGAAGAAAATGTGAAGTAACCTCTTTCGTCACTTGAATGAGATGTAGATAGAAAGAAAAATACCTTATCATAAACATTACGGAGCTGCTCAGAAAAACTGAACTGCAGAATTTCTGTGCTGCTTTAGCTCCTTTCTGCAGGGTTGAAATTATTAAGCAATTAAACCTGTGTTCTGAAAAAACAACGTACTCAAAATAATATGCACATATGTGTAAGTTTCTATGGATAAATATACACAGTGTATTTGATCCACCACTAGATAAGTAAATCCTTTTCATAATCACGATAATTGATTGTATGTGATCCAAGCATGTTCTCTACCCTCCCTCCCTAACCCCACAAATAGATACCATTTATTGGCAACCTAAACTGTAGTCATTTCCAGGTATGGCTGCTTGTGCTGGTATTTTTAGGGTTAATAGAGGAGAATATATTGGTAGTTTCTCATATTTTTTAGGAGTTCAGAATACTATTTATGCAGAAACTATGGGAGTCCCAATGGAATATACTTGGAATGCGAAATTTAGAAAGCTTTCGATTGAATGTGATTCTACTTTGGTCTGTTTAGCTTTTACAACCCTTTCTATTGTTCCTTAAAGACATAGAGGAAGATGGCATAAATGGCTACAATTGTGTAAATCCATGGATTTTAAAGTTTCTAATATTTTTCGCGATGTTAATCACTGCGTAGACAAGTTGACAGCTTTAGGGCTGGAAAACAGAGAAGGTTTTAAATGGTTCTCGATTTTTCCTCCTGTGATAAGCTTAGATTTTTTTCATAATAGGATTCTTCTTCCCATATTCAAATTTGTATAGGCTTTTTGCGAAGTTGTTTCATCTGTTCGGCATGGGTTTGGTTTGGTTACACTATGTTTTTTGTTTCTTTGTTTTTCTTTTTGTTTAATAAATTTTTATGTCATGACAAATGATAGATGCCTATTGGGTTGTCTGCATAGCTAAGATGTTAAAATTCATAATGATGCCTAACATGAGTTTTAGAACAACAAAATTGTAGTCATTTCTTCTTATAGGGTTGCTATATGTGTGTTGTTAGTTTGTGCACTAAAAAAAGTAACATATAACTTAAAAGTTATATTGTATGTGCCTCAACCACGCTACGAAGGTAAAATGATATGAAAGTTATTGACAGGATGCATAAAAATGAAATTGCAAATACATACTGACCTCAGTAAAAATCCTCTGCCACCTTTTATAAGCTGTCATCATCAATAAGTGATCAGATTGTCGATCAATATCATTTGTGTTGCCAGTCCCGTCTATCTTATCATTCAACAGTGTCAATTTTGCTCTTTCAACATTTTGCCTCTGAAGATAGCATAGCAGTTTATTTAAAATCTAATATGAAGTAAAGCTTGGGAAAATTTTATGAAAGAACAGATGGAATACCTCGTCCTTAGGATATACAAATGGAGACTTGTAACTCAGAAATGCAGCAACAGAGAGAATAGGAGACAAACAACCAAATATCGCACCATACAGAAGCATCTGCAATTACACAAACAATTCCTTCCGTGGATGGTTCAGCGTGCCTTATATCAGATTTTTCTCAACATCAGTGAAGAGAAGAGCAGCATACAAATGGACATAGCGAGCACCACATTTTCAGTAAATTTGATATATGGTATTATCATTTACCAGACATAATGTCAATTAAGGAGAAGAGTCTTATTTTAGCATAAACAATAAAGATCTTACAAACAAGAAATAAAAATTTCAAGTGACTTCTGTATTTTAATTTAATTTTGCTTTTGTTTATATTATTATATATATTATGCTTTATTTTGTTTATTACATATTATGCCATAAACAATCTTTATGACTTTTAATGCTATATATTCATTATTATTACCATTCCTAAGTTATTTATATTACATATTTTGACCATGATATATGTTTACTAATAAAACATCATGCTTTAGATGTATTAGTGTTATTTGTTCATCTATAGTGTTATATGTGTTGGAAGTCCCACTTCGACTAGAAATAAGACAATTTTATAGTATACAAGTGAAGTGCAAACCTCATCTAACAAACCAGTTTTGTGGGTTGAGTTAGGCTTAAAGTCTACCTTCTAACATGGTATCAGAGCCATTGTTTAAAAAGTCTATCCTAGCGCGATTTCTTGAACATTCTGTTCCACCCGCTATCGTGCCGCTAACAGACCACCTATTAATTTCTAGTTTCACGCACGAGATGTATATACCTCAGCGTGAGAGGGGGGTGTGTTGGAAGTCTCACATCGAATTTGTTAGAATAGTTTTTCTATGACACCTACCTTTTCTGTTACATATGTAAAAAATGAGACTAATATTATATGAAACTTTTGAAAGAAATTCCTTTTGAAAAAAAAATGAAACTAAAATATAGCGAAAAGAAATATTGAAACCAAATATGTTAATGATATCTTTGTGATTTTTAGAATAAACAAAGTTTTTCTACAAAATTTGAACAAACACTTGTTGACTCATATGGTGAATCACAACAAAAGTTGTTTCTAGAGATAAGCCAATTTCATAGTATATAAGTGGGGTGCAAACCTCATCTAACAAGCCGGTTTTGTGGGGTTAAGATAGGCTTAAAGTTCACCTTCTAACAATATGTTTCTGTAGTTTGTTTTAATTATTTTACAGCTGTGTTTTATTTTCTAGACTAATTGTAGTTCTAGGAAGCTACACTGGTTTGTAACTGTCTGTAACCTCTCTCCATTGGTATGTAACTTTTCTTGGTCCTTTATATGTTATGCAATAGAACAAAATTGTAATTTTTATCTTTTCAGACTGATAGTACAACCTATATCTTTCCGGTCACACAACTGCATTTTACTATCTTGTATTATTATTCTTTCCATCATCCTCACCAAAGTCTATTATGGTGTCAAGAGCTTGTTCATGGTCCACAATAGATAGCCACTCCAATTACAATTCCCTACCTTCTCCCCCCAGAATTTTTTGACCACTGTTGTTCAACATATGAGAGCTGAGAATGACATTCCACATTTTGGTAGAAAAGTTGATGCAATGTCACACCTAGCCTAGGAGAAGAAGGTTGAAAGGCTGCATCCATTCATTGTAAAGTGTAGTAAATATCATATAGTCAGTTTGTGCGCTTCTAGGTTCATAGGGCATGCATATGAATGGTGGCAGCAAAGACAATATAGTGTAAGAAGTGGTAGAACATTGTCCATTAGAGATTGTATGAGTTGAGGGCATGCATAAGAAGAAAATTTGTTCCACCTTTTGAGAGAAACCAAGAGCTGAAACGGGAGATGAGAGAAATCGAGGAAATGGGTAGACTTAATTAAAAGTGAGAAAGAGTTATTTTGTAGAGAAAAGGAGTTTAAAGAAAGTGTTTTAAAGCTCTTGAGGGATAAGGAGAAAAAAAAGATTGAAAGAAGTAAAAAGGAAGAAACACATCTAGAAATAAGAGCAATAGAGTTGCAGAAGAAAGCAAAAGAGGACGAAAAATAAAGAAAAAGAGAGAATAAGACAAGAGGAGGAGCTTGAGAGAAAATTAAAAGAAAAGGAGATCAAGTTTCAAAAGGGAGTAATCCCATCTTTAAATTCTCCTTCATTTTTCATTAATTCTTGTCTTAATTCCTTTTAAAAACCTTGAGTCCATTTTCTTCAATTATTTCGAGTTAAAATACATTGAGTTAAAATTACCATTTTCTTATCAAGTGTAAATCAGTACTTCTGTAAAGTGGGTCTCGTACAAAATTCTTCCAAAATTAAAAGCCCATCTTTACGCATCTCAAGTACAAATAATCTGCATGGTGTCCAAAAATAAAATGAAATTTTGTTTAATGACTATTGAAGACGTAATTTTGATCCAGGAGGAACAAAGCTTTCAATGATGTGGGCCTTAAAGTGTAACCATCTTTATCTCAGGTCAGATCCTTTTCAAGATGGAGAGGACGATAGAAATCACCCTACAAGGCTTTCAATGCCAATGACTAGGCCCATTGGTATTTCCATGTTTTTAAATACTTAGATAAATGTATAGGTATAGTGTTTTGTGGTGTAATTAGTAATTTTCTTGGGCTTGTATTTTGGTCCACTTTTATTTCCTTGCATTTATTTGGGCCAACAATGCGCACACAAACAAAGCTTTCAACATGCATTATGGTTTGGGCCCAAAGATCATGTTTCCAGCAACACATCAAGTGGAAGACTAGACTACAACACGTGGGGGAAGAGCACTCTCTTAATTGTGGCTGCATGGACCAAGCAGGGATGCTTTTCCTGTTGGGCTAAGATTCCAGCGTCTTCCAGCATCCCAAATCATTGTCCAACACGTCACGCATCTTTTTCTTTGGTCAGTAAAGAAGCATGCCAATCAACGCCTAGGTGATCAACAACGTCCCAAGTGTTTCCGGCTCTTCAAGCTGCACAACTCGAGATCAAAGGGGTTGTTCTCTCGCTAGGGTTAGGGTTCTAGGGTTCCTTCCTCACAAAGGAGCACTACCTCTCTTCTTTGTTAGGAAGTTCCATTAGTTCTCTTACACGGCTACTGCCTTTCCGTCTCTTTGTTAGGGTTAGGGCACGACTGCCTTTATCTTATAAAAAGGAAGTTCTTATTTTTATTGATAGATTTTGATGAATAGAGAGTGGTTTATCCCCCATTTGTCAAAGCTCACTTTCTAAACGAGGTTTCACCTCCTAGGTTTCTGAAACCGAGGTGTTCCAACTAGAATGCGAGAGTGTTTCACATAATGTCATTGAGATTCGAGGATGACGTCTTTGATAAAGTCTTCCACTGCGAGAGTTCATTGATTTCCACAGGTGGATCGACGTATGGAAGCTTCAAGGAAGATTTCCACTGATTAGATCGTGAGGCTGACGATTCTTTCTAAAGTGTCTGTCATCAAGGGATTATTAGAATAAAGATGTCTAATATCTCCTTATTAGTTAGAATAAAATATATTTTTCAAATTCACTCTAATAGGATTTATTTTCCTTATTTAAGAGTGTAATTGTTACAAATAGAGCAGCTGAGAATGTAATGATATTAATAGTATTAATAATATACTTCTTTATTTCCTCTCATTATTCAAGCTTGTATTAGAGCTCCTAATCTAGGGGCTTTGCTTTCACAGCCACCACTATCCTTGAAGATAGTGATGGATTAGAAAGGTGTGCCCCACATCGGTCATCACAACACCAAGAGTCCTGTCACCTACAAAAACACCATGCGCTGCTGCCAGCATCAGCACATATAGCCTATGCACTAGATACTACCAACACCCACCTGCACCTTGTAATCAATTAGCATAGTGGAGAAATACTCTCAAGCACATTCAAAAAAATTCTCCTCTTGTTTCATACACATCCCTTTCTCTCATTTTCTTGGAATCTTTATCATCTTAAAATGATGAAAACAAAGAAAAGCACAATATAATAATTGACAAATTCTTAAGATATAACTACATTGAAAAACAAATTTTGAATTTAAACATTTTAAGAAAAGAGGAAAGGTAAATTTGGTGAACACCTTCCCAATTAATACATCCACAGGTAGTTTTGCTAGATGATGACCAAGAGGTGTGAGTTCTTCATCCCCTTCAAGAGCACCAACCTAAAACAGTGTTGTTTCAATGAAAGCAAACGCATACAAAGATCAGAAAACATTTCGATCTATCATATTATGTACTGCTAGAAAAAGGATATGATTGCACAAGTATTTCCAAACACATGATTGTAGGATTGGGCACATATGCTTCTAGGGAAAGAAAAATACTAGGGAAAGAAATATGAATCACTATACAAAAACGCAATATGCATCAATCTACAACAAAATTCTTAAATTTATATAATAAAAAGAAAATAAGGCAAAAACTAGCTACAAAAACTAGGTATGCAAAAGCTTCACTATATAGAATGTATTTTAAAAGTAGGATATTAAATGCATTATTAGAAGTTGGTTGAAAATTAAATGTATTTCTAGAAGGTAATATAAGTTATTAGAAGATTCTAAAGATCTCTTTGTAATTATTACTTTAGGGTTAGAGTTCTTATAATAGAGACTGTTTCAAATGAATCTATTTGAATAAAAATCTTCTTTCTTTCATATTAATTCTTTCAAGTGAATGAAAACCCAACTAGGATGAGAACACATTGGGAGTTTCTCTGCATTTCTTGGAGTTCAGAATGCCCTTTTTGCTGAGTTCATGGGAGCCATCCATGCCATCAAATATGCTAGAAGAGTCAAATTTAGAAGACTAGTTCGAAGTTGTACCGTGGTCTATTAGAGGTCATTGCAGGAAATGCATTAAGTTTTGTAGAGATATTGATGATAAGGTGTCACATATTTTTTGAGAAGAAAATCATTGTGCCGATAAGTTGGCAAGTTTAGGCCTGTCTTCTAGAGAAGTGTTTAACTGGTATATGGTTATGCCAATTGTTATAAGTTTGTACTTTTATCATAATAGGTTTCTTTTTCCTGTGTACAAGGCTTCTTAGCCAGTGTATAGCTTTATAGCTGGCTTGTTTCTTGTTCATGGGTTTTGGTTGGGTTCCCCCGTGAGTTCTTTGTATCTTTCGTTTTGTTTTTAATAATATTTTTATGTGATTGGCAAATGATAGATGTCTTTGGAATGTTAGCCTAGCTAAGATGCCAAGGATCACAGTGATGCCTAACATGAGATTTTTTTATTTAAAAAAAAAAGGTTAGGACTCCAAACTAAATCAGTCATTTGCAGCATACCTAAAATGTATAAGGCATCTATAAAATCTGCCATTCCTTAATGGACAAGAACAGTATTAGCCATGCCGAATGTTGAACAAATAAATATGATATTCTGCCATTAATGCGACTGCAACCTAGCCAGTTTGGCTTTAAAATAAACTATGTATTATTTTTCACTTTTTTTGCACATATAATGAAATCAGTGACACAGTAAGAAAAAACCATAAATTACCTCGTACAACAAAGATATTGCTGAATCCATTGCTTCAACCTTGGGAGGTTCCAATGCCTGTAATGGAAATGTATTGAAGAAAACTGTCCAGATAATCTGATCAGGTTTGTCTTAGAATAAAAGAGTTTACCTCCAACAAAAATGGTTTGATATATCCAAAAGACAGTAACTTAATCTGCAAGCACAATTCCACTAATGGCATCCGAAGCATCTCTGGAACCTTCACAAGCAGAATATAATAAAAACATAGGACAATAATATACATATACATACATACATCCATGTATAGCAAATAACAAATAATTAGGATAATATTCTTAATATCAACATAGTGATCAGGAAAAAATCTGTCGTAAACAATAGATTATTAGGATAAAAAATATTCTCAATATCACCATAGTATTTAGTAAAAAAATATCTTCCCATTCATTTCAGCATATTTCTATTTCTTTTTTTCAAAGGTTTTGATTATTACAAATAGAGATGATGATAATGTAATCAGTGTGATTGTTAGCAATAAAATAATACTTTATTTTCTTACACAGAAGATGACAAACCAATCAGTGAATCAGAAAGAAGTCATTAGCATAAAGAAACTTAATCTGCTGAGCGTTTTATGAGGTGCTGAGTGGATGCACTTAAATGACAACCACTTTTCTCAGACTCTAAATAGAAGCTAGACACAAACCAAAAGTGGGGAGAATGCGAGAGAAGATATTAGGGACCACGAAATTGGAGCTCTATATACATAACCTGTGCTAATTTTTCTTCTCGTCTCTTCTTGTATCTAAGAATTGTCTTGCTCATCATGAGTAGCACATCCTCCACACACACACACACGAATGCGAGAGAAGATATTAGGGACCACGAAATTGGGAGCTCTATATACATAACCTGTGCTAATTTTTAAATTAATACATTGTCAACTAACACAAAAATGAATCTAATCTATCTATCTAACATCCAAAAAAGTGAAAAATAATGATCCTATAAGATTTTTTTCCTTATTTTTATAATCATAATAGAAATTTAAGTGATAAGTTTACAAGTTTATGAGCTTTTTAGAAAATCATTAAATTTGTGGTCATTAACATTGTGTTGGAGTCATGTCAAAATCATGTCAAAGACAAAAAAATGTCTTTCAAATTGGACATTTTACTAACATGTGTCAGACATGGGACACACCATTGATATGAGTGTCCGGGTTTCATAGATTATAACTGTCAAAAGATTAACCATTCGTGTATTCCAAATTCATCTCTTTCTTCAATTCTAATATGGTATCAAGAGCCAGTTGTGGATCCACATTGGTTAATCCAAATTCCCTCCCATCCCCCTCCCAGTTTTTTTCAAAATTCCACAGTCAAAAAACTGGATGACTCCAATAACCTACGTTAGGAGTTTGACCCTGTGACTAAGGCTCATAGATTCCACCATTTTGTTGTCAAACTAGTTATCCATCCACGGTTTCTCATAGAAGAAGACTGGGAATCTAGGACTATTAACCTTGCATATGAAAAATGGGAGATCCCGGACCAAGTTTTACTTGCTTGGTTGCAATCCACACTATCCAAGAACATTCTATCTTGAGTTCTTGGAGCATTTGACTCTTATCAGACATGGGAGCATATTTATGATCCTTTTTTTACCCAAAGAAAACCCACTGGGCGCCAACTTTGCATTGATCTTCGTGCCTAGTTGCTTGAGAACAAGTCTATGCAAGAGTTCATGGGCCAAATTAAGTCAATTGTTGATGAACTTGTAAGCATTGATTGTCCACTAAATTTTGATGAATAAATTGATGCTATTTTTGAAGGTCTTCTACAAGAATATGTTGTAATCAATTTTGTCATTAAAAGTAAGTACGAAACACCTTGATCATTGAGGATGAGGCTCTCCTTCTTGGTAACGAGTCACGCACCACTCGGCATAAGAAGAACTTCTTCTCTTATTCTGAGCACTACTTGGTCGCTTCTGAACATCCATGTCTTCAAACATCCACGTCTTCGGGATTTCTAGGACACACATCAAGCTTCTCTATACATGGTGGTGCCTGCGGTAGTCATGATCATGGTTGTGGAGGTCGATTTGCTAACTTCAAGTGTCATATAAACCTAAAATACAATCACACTGCTAACGTATGCTTTTACCATTTTCATTCGTCTGTTTAACCACTTGAATCTTTGGTTCTTTATGATTTGACCACCAATCAACCTTTGCATGTCCCTCCAACAACCTCCAAACCTTAGCCCCAGTCTCCTATTTTGGCCACTCAACCTGCTTATGAAGGTCCTGCTTCTAATGTGCCATGTGTTATGCTAGCCAATATGTCCACTTCGGACCATGCCACTACTTAGATCCCTAATTCTAGCACCTCTTTCCATGATACAGGAGACTCTTCAAATATTCAACAATTCTAGCCTTTTGAAGGCCTAGATCAAATTTACATAGGCAACAATGAAAGCTTGCAAGTTCTTGGTTCTAGTTCTACTTGTTTTAGAAATCCTACCAACTCAAATTTCTCTATATGTCCACAACACATTGCTTGTCCCCTCCATTACCAAAAATCTTCCGAGTGTCAATAAACTCGCCCTTGATAATGGTGCTTATTTTGAATTTTATCCTCACAACTATATTGTTAAATCTCAGGCCACCAGTGAAACCCTTCTTAGGCCACCAAACACATAGAGATTGATTGTCACTTTGTTAGAATAAAAGTGCTCTCTAGAGAAATAACAACTGATTTTCTCAATTCTAGTAACCAGTTGGCTTACTTATTCACCAAGACCCTTAGAGGTCCTCAGATTGACTAGATTTGTAATAAACTTGGTGCGTATGACATATAGGCTTCCGCTTGAGCAAGAGTGTTAGAATGTAATTAGTCATTAACTAATAATCAAATACTATTAGCTCTTACAGATTCGAGGAAATTAGGATCATTATTAGTATTTGATTATGGAAATTAGTATAAATAGATACTATGTGGTTTTCACTACACACAACATCATATAATTCTTCTTTTATTTACTAATCCCATAGGATACACTTTTATTTAATGCTTTCAAGGATTTACAAAGGAAAATATGAAAATGAATATATATATTTTAAGAAAGGTATATACTTTCATGACAAAAGACAGACTAAATGCACCTTTGGGTATCCTTTGAAATTTTAAGCATTTCATATTAAGTTAAATACCTGATATGGACGCATGAGCTTTTCAAATCTATGACGAGTGTATAAGCAAAAGCAAATGCCAGGTTTTACACGCCCAGCTCTACCACGTCGTTGCATTGCATTTGCTTGCGAAATCCAATCTTCTACCATGCTAGACAATTTCTATTATCAACCATAAATACAATCAAACCATATCTATAAACAAATTTATTTTACAAAATTGCCTCATTGAGTAGAAGAAAGAAACCATACCTTTTGAGGATTGTAGCGATTCTCTTTATGCTTTCCACAATCAATTACATATATAACATCATCTATTGTTATGCTTGTCTCTGCTATATTTGTTGCTATAACAACCTAGGAGAGAACAAAATGCGAACAAATACGAAGGCAGTAAGGAATAACTATGGAATTACTTTTCTTGATTTCAGAAAGTAGCTGAGAGAAAGAGACAGAGAAACAGAGAGATATCTAGTTTATTGAAAATAAAATGAACTAACTGAACAGTTATAGAATGCTGACTCAGCAGTCATTTACAAACTAAATGAACAGTTACACTCTATCAGAATTTTGATATGAAGAAAAGGCAGAGAAAAACTTAACAAAAGCATAACTGAATATTATTTCACTTAATCAGAAAGAGTACACAAGCTGGGCATATATAAGCTCAAAAGAGGTTACACAAACATAACAAAAAAGCTAACATCCAATTGAATAACTAAATGTTTTACATGAACATCTCTAATGCACTCTAAATGAAATATAACTAACACATCTAACAATACAAATACAGGATGATAAACATATTGCAGATAAAACTTACCTTACGTATATTTCCTGGAGGGCGTAAAAACACCCTTTTCTGTTCACTTGACGCAACCGTTGAATGCAAAGGAATAATCCATTCAGAAGATGGCCCACCAAATTGTCTAGATGCAACCAACTTATCATGTAAATAGTTTATTTCCGACATTCCCTATCAAGACAAGTTATAAGAAAAAATATAACTATTTGCACTAAAAAAGTACAGGTAAACATATCAACTCAATGCATAACCAAGTAGTCTTACAGGTAGGAATACAAGGATGGCACCCTCACTACAGGTTTCATCAACGAAACATATTAGATCTTCAAGCAGTTCATAATCAATAACATCTTCATTCAATCTTTTCTGGATGAAAAAATATTGAAGGGTCAAATCAGCGTGCCGTTTTCAAATACTATACAGATTCACAGCTCAAAAATGATTTACCATATTTTGTTGAGTTTGTTCACTGTAAAACTCATAACAACTTGGAACAAAGTATGGATTAACTTGTCCTTCAGAAAGCAGAGACTCATCACCCCAAGCAGATAAGACTAGATTCTTCCTACCCCTGCTCTTTGTCACAACATCTCTCTGCAAAATCTAGATTACAATGCTTCACGAATAAGAGGAAGGAAAATTCGTACTAAAATATAATTCAGACAGTGTATGCTGCAAATAATAAAAAGTATAAAGAATATATAATATAGGGATTAAATCACAGTCATAGACATCCAACAGTAACTAAAGCTGATCAGAGATTACCTGTCGTCCGGGAAATGCCCCATTTGTTAAAGAAGCTGCAGAATCTGAAGTAAGTCGATACTCAATCTTGTCATATATATCCTCAAGAAAGTATGTTGTCACTGGATGAGTCCTGCCTTCAGCAGTAACTACAGGGCAATTGCTGAAGTATCTTGAAAATAAACTTGAATCAACAGTTGCAGACCTGATCATTATAGTTGCATATATGACAGAAAAATTTAGGCTCAAAGCAAATTAATATAAGATAGTTTAGTCCGTTAATTCCTGTAACAATATAAAACACAAATTTGCATACATTAGAATGATCTTCAGTTTTCTAAAGCCTTTGCTTGACTGCTTCTCAATTAGATTCTTTAGGACAATTAGAAGAAAATCACCCTGTAAAACATGAAAAGGAAAATACATGACATTTATATGTTTAAAAATATAAGATTAGAAAGATAGACTATTGCAGAAACAGAGGACAAATAATACTTCAAACACCACAAAAAAAGTTGAAAATTCCAACATCTACTTTATTCGTTTCTTTAATACCTTTTTTGCTACTGATAGATTTCTTGGAGAGATCATAACTAATATTCACCGTGGTTAGGAGACTCACAATAAGGAGACGGCAAAGGATGAAGGATGGCAATGGTAAATTTTGTTGGATTGAAATGAATAATGTGGTGCATTAAGTTTGGAAAAAACAAATTGTTGAAATTGAATAGTGTGAATTTGTAGATGTATTGTTTCACTGAGCAGTTGAAGGATAATATATAATATTTGTAATACTCATATTTGTTGAACAGTAAAGCAGGCACACCAAATGGACATTCTCCATTATACATTAACAATATCTAACAAAAGTAATTTTCTTTTCAATATTATTTTATTAAATTTTCATAAAAGGATTTAAATGCGTGTATTGTTTTATGCCCCCTTTTATTCGAATTCAAACGAGATGAGAATACAAAATATTGTTCTGTGCTTGATTATTAGTTTTTTCAGTGTTGTATAAATTCATTTTAAGTTTTCAATTAACTTTATACTGCAACATATAATGAACACAAGATTATAATTTAATGTGTTCACTTTTTTACCAAAGTAAAAATATAAACCATAACTTATTATTAAGGAATTAAAATTTAGTATATTAGACAATAACAAACATATTTGTAAGCTTTGATTTGAAATGGTAATATATTTGTCAACTAAGGACAGAGCTAGATCAATTTATTTAAGGAAAATATAAAGTTAAATTATAATGTACAATTCATATATTTAATTAAACAAATTATGCGAACATGGTAGATTATTAAAAATTTATACACAATTCCTATAATACCATTTTACAACACTGGACCCCTAAAATGTCATGATTGGCGGATAATAACCCTAAATATTTATGCATGGTACTGAAAATATGATATAAAACAATTCATGTATCTTTACATAACAGCTTAAGCTTTTGAGATGGTTGGTTTATGATATATTGAAGCCTCAATGGTCCAATAGTCCAGGCTTTCATCCTTTTCACCCCCTTTCTTCTACTAGAAAAATAAAGTCTCCTTCAATCTAGATGGCTCAATATGAAATTTAAATTTAAAAATGAGATTTCATGTTTCTCATATTTATAGAGAAGGGAATCATTGTGTTGATAAGCTTGCATGCTTTGGTGCAAAACAAATTTGTTGTCTTTCTTGCCTCTATTTTTATACTATCAGAGTAAGCTGCAAATGATTGGTGATCAAAGTCATCTTAGAGAGAACTTTCACACAACCAATCAGCCCAGGTATAAATAATGTGAACTATATTCAATGTAAACTTTACAAAAGCTTGTCTATAGCAAATTAATTGATTCAACTCACCAACAAGGACCTCTCATGAACTTCATCAACGATGATATGAGTAATGCCTGACAAGCTTCGATCCCCCTAGAATATCAACAAGGTAAACAATAAATTAAAAATTAATAAAATAAAACTTAAGAATGATTTAAATACCGTATAGTTACATTTATGGGAAAATTCCTCTGATCCTTAATGTAAGACCCTTCTAGCAGAACCACATAAACAAATAAAAGTAATTAATTCAACTGATTTTGTTCATTTTCTTAAGAAATGCTTACCAATATATCAAATTTACTCTCATTATTGATGACTTCCTTCGTATTACTCTTTAATGAAAAACACACATTCATACTATTTAAAAGAGGCAAGGAAATGAAATATAATGTTTTAATGAAATAACTAATAAAACGGACCATCAATTTCTTCTATAATGTGTGTTAACCAGAGAGAGAGTAATAATTAAATTGTCTCGTATAAAAATAATATGGATGGCCTAGTCCAGATGTCCTATAATGAAGCAATGTCAAGAAAGTAAATAGTGAACTATCTCTTTTAAAAGCTTCTAGGATAGTGTTACACAGTTAAGATCTCATCAAATTTAAAATAACTTCTCTCCGATAAAAAATCAAGAATATCAAAAGACTAAGGTATGGAAAAACTAATACAAAAGAAAAACGATAATAAAACTATTCAGACATTTAGCATTGTCAAGGACAAGATATTTCATATCCTACACCAATCTCTTCTCAAACTGCAGCTCCACCTGATAGTAAACATTTCAGTCTCAATGCTCATCCTATACATAAATTTCTCAGTTACCACCACTTATCAGCTGCCAACCATAACTTTGTTTCTATTTTATAATCAGTTACCATTCCTAAGAATACTCAAGAAGCAATATTGCATTCTGGGTGGAAACCGTCAATACTTGATGAGATGGTAGCTTTAGAATTTAATATATGAATTGTTGTTCCACCTGCTCAAGAAAAGTTTATAATTGGTTGTTGCTGCGTGTTTCTTATTCGGGAACTTTTGATACATGAAGATTTATTAGTTTCTAATTAATCTGAATTTAGGAATGTATATTTCTCATGTTTGGTTTATTATTTAAAAAATAATATTCTCAAGAAACCTATTTTCCAAGAAATGACTTTTACCTACGTTTTCCACAAAAGTGTACTCATGGGAGATGTGTGAATATAACATTCCGAATTAAAAAAAAAAAAAGTTTTATTGTCTTAAAAATATTATGTTAACCTTGTTATATCATTTAATGTGATAATAGTTATCAATCAAATGATGCATATATAAAGTTGAAGACAACAAGAGATATAGAACTGTTATACTATTAAAACAAAAATAACATACCATCAATTTTCTTAGAACAATGCCTGTTGTACAAAACAGAAGCCTTGTTTTCTCATTCCTAACAAGAAAATAAACAGTCAAGGACTTAATACTTACAGTTAAGAAACATAACAGAAAGAAAAGCATCAGTTTGGTGCCATGGATCATGGGACATGTGAAGGGTGAAAAAAAAGAAGCATCAGCATTCAATTTCATAAGTCCAAGGTACCGGATAGTGGATGCTGGTTTGTATTGATAAATATCCTCAACTATTATAAAAATATTTAATAATTCAAGGTCCAAATTCTAAATGAATGAAGATAACAAAGCAAGCAATATGAGTATAACAAGGCCACTTCACTTGCTTATGATAACAACTCATGGTCCTATTCGATGAGCCTCTTTGAGTTACTATCCATTCCACTTGTGCAAAAAACAACATTTTCTAGAACATGTTCTTTTAATCATAAGGCACCTAAACCAGTACCAGCATCAAAAACAGAATCTCAATGCATCTGAAGCATCAGTGCAGAAAAAAAAAAACCCGACCTAGTCCAATCATCTGAACTACATCCAAGTAGTCATACTCAAAAAATCCTTAAATATTCTTGATTTACCCATTCCCTTGAGAAAAAGAGAAAAGATCCCAGTGTCAAGT
>Ga0209589_1004147_pt1 | contig 25182 bp, 21 predicted proteins | sample CowpeawhiteBW_FD_187525 | JGI IMG/M metagenome (GOLD analysis project Ga0209589, IMG submission 187525) | Root nodule microbial communities of legume samples collected from California USA - Cow pea white BW (SPAdes) (version 2) | ecosystem: Host-associated > Plants > Roots > Nodule | place: USA...
GATTGAGCTTTGTTTTATATACCCATTTCACTCCAATGATGTCTTTTCCTTGAGGATAGTTTACGAGCTCCCAAGTGTTATTCTTCTCAATCATTTTAACCTCTTCTTCCATAGCCTTGACCCATACTTCTTGCTTTGATGCTTCCTCATAACAATTAGGCTCAATCATGGCCATATTGCAGGTTTTGTATATGTTTGTCAAAGATCTTACTCGTCTTGGAGTGGACTCTGATGAAGAATCTTCTAATTCTTCTTGTTGTGGAGGTGGAGAAAGCGTACCTGAAGCTTTTGCCTCTTCTTGAATTTCTTCTTGATATTGTTGCACTAGGACTAAAGTGTTGCTTTTAACAACTTTTTCTTCTTCCCAATTCTAAGAAGCATTTTCATCAACTTCAACATCTCGACTAATGACGAGCTTTTTTGTTTGTAGGTTGTAAACTCAATAGTCTTTTGATTGTGTGTTATATCCCAAGAATATTCCTCGTATAGTCTTGTCTTCAAGCTTATGCCTCCTTTGATCAGGAACATGTATGTAGCAGATAGAGATCTCAAAATGGGTTTCAACCCGTGAGCCAACCAGGCTCACCACGGGTTCGAGCCGGGTTGGGTTGAGTAAAATTCAACTTTTTTAAAAGTGGGTTGAACTCAACCCGGCTCACTTAACCCACGGGTTAAACGGGTTCGAGTAGGGTTGAGGGTGGGTTGACCCACTTAACCCACCAACATTTTTTTACAATATTTTTTTAATTTTTTTAATAATTATTTACTACTTCTAATTATATAGGTTCACAATTTCATAGGTTTAAATGTTAGAATGTTGCTCAATAATATTTGAATAGTTTGAATGTTTTATTAAATAACATGACAGAAAATGTGTAATATTAGTCATGTTTTCTTAGACTATATGGACACTTTCTTGGAAAAAATTCATCATATATTGGTGGTGAGCATGATGAAAACATTGGTTCTTGATTCTATTGTGATTGTCATCTCATGGATTGTTTAAAAAACTATTTAAATATTTGAATACCTAAAAATAAATACATTAATAATTTTTTTATGTGGGTTAGCACTTAACCCAACAACCCGTGATGGGTTGAGCCGGGTTGCAAAATTTCTAGCTCACCATAAAGTGAGTCGGGTTGGGTTCACTCATTTTCAACTCGGCTCGTGGTGAGCCAACCCGTGTGAGCCGGGTTTGCTCACTTTGACATGTCTAGTAGCAGATAGATCCAAATACTCGTAGGTGTTTGGCTGATGGCTTTCTTCCACTCCAAGCTTCAATAGGAGTCTTGTCTTGGACTTCCTTAGTTGGACATCTGTTTAAAATGTAAACTGTAGTGTAGACTGCTTCAGCCCAAAAAGTGTTAGGCATACCTTTCCCTTTTAGCATTGATCTTGCCATCTCCATGATTGTGCAATTTTTTCTTTTTGACACACAATTTTGTTGTGGAGTATATGCGACTGTGAGTTGTCTCTCTATGCCTTCATCTTCGCAGAATTTGTCAAAATTGCGAGATGTATACTCCTTTCCACGATGACTTCTAAGTACTTTTATCTGTTTTCCATTTTGCTTCTCGACAAGAGCCTTGAATTTCTTGAATATTCCAAAGACTTCTGACTTTGCCTTTACGAAATAGACCTATGTCATTCTAGAGAAGTCATCAATGAATAGGATGAAATACCTATTGTTGTGATGTGAAGGCATCCTCATTGGTCCGTAAACATCGGTATGGATCAACTCTAGTAAGTCTTTTGTTCTCCATGCTTTGTCCGTCGAGAATGGTAATCAATGTTGTTTACCAAGGAGACATCCTTCGCATGATTCATTATTCTCCTTCAAGCATGGAAGATCTCTCATCATGTTCTTTTGATATAGAAGCTTTAAGGCATGTGTGTTGAAGTGGCCAAATCTCTTATGCCAAAGCCATGAGTCATCAACTTCTGCCTTCATGGCAATATTAGTTCCAGATTTGAAGCTTATGGGAAAACTTCTATTTCTTTTCTCCATTTTTACTTGGCCAATTTCTATCTTTCTACTGTCATAAATTTTGCATGTATCTTTCTCAAAGTGAAGAGAATATCCATTCTCCATCATTTGGCCAATACTTAAAAGATTCTCTTTAAGATTGGGAACCAGTAAAACATCCTTGATGAATTTCATACCTTTCTTTGTCTCCACCATGACAGTTCCTTTGCCTTGAGACTCCACTGTGGCACCGTTTCCTAGTCAAACTTTGACATTCACAGATTTATCAATGTCTTTGAAGATGCTTTGATCTTTGGCCATGTGATTGCTACATCCACTATCCAAGTACCAACTTTCTCCTCTGTTAGGAGATTCTTGATTGGCATAAAATAAGCGTTGCTCCTGATTATGTTCTTCAGCAAAGTTTGCTTGATGCTTATTTTTATTACGACAATACTTCTCTACGTGGCCAAATTTCTTGCAGTACTGACATTGAGGTTTTCCATGATGCCAACAATCTTTTTCCATGTGACTTGTCTTTTTACATATGCCACATGGGGGATATTTTCCTTGACGGGTCATAGGGAAGCTTCTAGAATTTTCTTTATTTCTAGAAATTTCTCCTCTACTTTTATTTCCTTCATATTCTTTATTTTGATACCGTAATTTTAGTTTTGATTGAAAGGCATTTTCGACTGAGTCTTCTTCATGCATTTTTAATCTTTGTTCATAAGTTTCAAGAGAGCCCATGAGTTGTGTTACTAACAATGTGGCCAAATCTTTTGTTTATTCAATCGCGGTTGCGATTGCATCATATTTGTGGGGAATAGAAATTAAAATTTTCTTAACAATATTTTTTTCAAGAATAGTTTTTCCATAGGCTCTCAACTGACTAACTATTTCCTTTATTCTAGAATAGTAGTCTTTAATAGTCTCAGATTCTTTCATTCTTATTAATTCAAACTCTCATTTTAGAGAATGAAGTTTAACATTGCGTACCTCATCACTTCCTTGAAACTCTTCTTGTATTGTGTTCCAAGCTTGCTTTGCACTTATGGCACCTATTATTCTCGGAAAGATTGTGTCATCAACTGCTTGTTGAAGAGCAAATAAAGCCCTTGAATCCTTCTGTTTGTTTTCCTTCAACTCCTTCTTCTGAGCTGCAGTAAGAGTGGAAGTGTCTTCTGGAATAGTGAATCCCTCTTCTGTAACATCCCACTAGGATATTACTTATATTAAAATAAAACAAAATAAAATAAACAGGCATGATGAAATACCTCATTTATTAAATAGTCCATTTCCCAAAAAAACATGGGAAATTTAAAACTTTAAAACATTAATGGTCTATAAATTCTAAAATCCATATGTACAACTTTAAGATTAATATCCAAAACCGTAAAAACTGTAATCAAATTACAAGGAAATTAAATAAAAACAGTATAAAATCCCCTCCTGCTCCGAGCCCACTCTCCGCCACTAAGCAGCTCTTGGCTCACCTGAAACATCATCTGCTCCCGGATAACAAATTACTCGATCATCGCCATACACACACAGATAGGGTGAGCTATGCACATACACATAAATAAATATGAAATAAACCCTCAGTTAATTCATAATTATATATATTTATTTACAACATCACCCACTTTCCCCCACTCATAACCAATATGAGTTCATGCATGTACTCTAATTTTGGGATTTCATGTGCTTCCACGACCCTCCTCGCTCGTGGTCCAACCTACAAGCCTATCCCGCTTGTAGTCCTGCTTCACGGACTCTTACGCCTGTTCATCCGAACTCCTCGCTCGGACCCGGACACACATACCCGCCTTTCCTACTATGAACTCCCTCGCTCATAGCATTCCCAAGTTGAGCATGAAATGAACTCCCTCGCTCATTCATCCCAGCAAGGGTACCTCCGGTGAACTAAACTGTTCACGTTCCGCATACGGTCCACCCATCACGAACTCCTCGTTCGCTACTCAATCCAAGCACATCACAAAATCCTATGGACTTAGTCCTTCAAGCCCAAACACCCCAAAACATGTAAATACTTCCCACTACTTAGGGAACATCAACCAAAATAGCTCAAACAGTGCACACACAAGCATAGATTCACAACATTCTCGCCTAAGTCAAAGGTCTACGCCTAGGCTAGTCTATCAGCCTCGCTTGAGCTAGCCCAACTCGCTTGAGCGAGCATGAAACAGTGACTACACCCTCTTGTCTCGCTTAGGCGAACCTCACTCGCCTAAGCGAGACCTCATTCGCTCAACTACTCAAAACTTCTCGCCTGAATGAGAATTCAACATAAACAGTACCAATGCCTCATCGAGACCTCGCTTAGGCGAGCCATTCTCGCCTAAGCGAGAGTATCAATCGCTCAACATCTCAAAAACCCCTCGCTTGGAAGAGAAGTCGCGCTCAACACATGCAAGCTTCATCGCGACCTCACTTAGGTGAGCCTCTCTCACCTAAGCGAGAGCATTAGTCGCTCAACCCCAAAATAAGTCGCCCAAGCGAGAAGCACGAATCAGCACCAGAAACAAGGTTCTGCAACTCTTGTTAGACGAGATGGACTCGCCTAGGCAAGACTTGCAGAGTTCCCTCTCTGTTCACGCACACAATTCACCCAAAACAATGCCAAACCAGTCCGAAATTATACCAAAACAACATTCAATCATTACCCAGGATAAAACAATGGCTAGCAAACATCAAACATGTTATTTTATTCATTCATATTACCCCAACTCGAGATTGAATCATCTCTGCCCAATTCCATAACCCTCATTCAGTTCTTATTCCATTACCACAAAAACTTTATGCACTGTCAATTCCACAATTCTCAATCATAGTGCCTATAATATGAAATTCATACCATATAGAATTAATATGAGAATAAAACAAACCTAGAAACACAACCATAATTCTTATGCAAAAATGGACAGCTCCCCTAACCTGGAATTATTGATCAAAAATTGGGAGGAAAGAATGCTTCTCCTCAAGCCTCCTTCCAATTCACCTTTTGTGCACCCAAACTCACCACTCATAGCCCAATTTTCGTTCTTCTCTCAAAGTCAAAGATCAGCACTGCCAAAACCCCTCTTTTCTCTCAATTTGGCCCTTTTATATGTGTCTTAATTAAGGGTTTAAAGACTAAAACGCAAAAAGGCTTAATAGGGTGTTTAATTCTCATTCAAGGGTAATTATTCAAGAGGGGTTGCCCTGGTAGGGTTCCCTCTACCTTTTCACATTCAATCCAAACTAAATTTAGCAAAAATAAAGTCTACCTTATGTCTATCAAGGTTTAAACCCGTGACCCTCCACTCATAAGGCTAACGCATAACCATTATGCCAATTCATATTTGGTGATAACTATTATAATCCTATGATTATAATATCACTCACTAGTCACAATTATATTATCAAAAATACTAATAAATCAAATAACACACAATAGGCATACATAGGATTCAAACCCAAGTCCTCTCATACAATCAAGTACTCTCAACCATTTGAGCCAATACTTTTCCACATCACATCAAGCAATATTTAATGTCATAAAGGTTTTTCCTACCCACATTTATTAATTAATTTTCACGAGTCTTACATCTTCTATAATGTCCCATAAGTCTTGGGAGCGAAAGAATGTCTTCATTTTGACACTCCAAAAATCATAATTTTCTCTTGTGAAAATAGGTACTGGAATTGATGATGTTTGATTGGTAATGGCCATGGGTTGAGAAAATATTTTGGAAGTAGTATAGAATGGAGTTCTAGTTTTTTTTGAAGTAGTTGAAAAATTTATCTACGCCCAGATGACCAAACGTAGCTCTGGTACCACTGATAGTATTTTGAGGTTGTGAAAGGAATAGTTGATGGGATAGAGAAAATTGTGGAGATAGTAGAATGTGGAAGTTATAGTTAGAAGGAGTATGTAGTTGTAGTAATGAGTGGTGTGTTAGGCACTATTTGGAGATTCCTCTAACTCACATTGAACAAAGCCATACCCTTTGCTCTTCCCATAATCATACACGACTACTTTGTTGGACAAAACATTCAATTCCTAATACTTTTTTGCATTTCATTAACTCTTGATGTTGGTGGTGGAAGAAATCATTCAGAGGCTCTTGAGAGGCTTTTTGAGATTGAGCTGAGGTCAAACCCAAAGTCAATCCATTCTTCAGGTCACAGCCAGGGGATGTATGGTCAAGAGGTAGACTTGGGTTTTGGGTATAGATAGTGTATTATCCATCCTTGTTGATGTGTATACTAGATTGTATTCATCCAATGTTTTTTGATCTACCTCATGCAAGAAAGTTGGATTCAATATGATGCTTTTCTTTGGACAAAAATTGACTATTCTGTAATTAATGATTTTTCAACAATTTACATTTTGCTGGTATTTCAATTAGTTGTCTTCCTTATGTTAACATAATCAAAAATGCTTCTAACAGTGATTTTGAAACAAAGACTAATGTTGTGTTTAGGAGGAGAAAGGTTATTTCAAATTTTGGGATATCAATGACACGGACAAGTAAAATTGTAGACGCCACCCGGTTGTGTTTTTGTGGCATGAAGATGTTTGTTAATTCTTTCATATTTAGCTTAATGGTGTGATAGGATCAGGATAAGAGTACCAAAAAAATAAAGAAATTAAGAACTAACAATTTGAAAAATTGCTTCCTTGACATTTTTCTTCAGAACATAAATGTTTGTTTGTTCCCTTCCCTCTAAGTTGTTCATTTTAGAATAATTTGTATAACCTTTTAGATATCAGTCATGCTTAATTCTATGAAAAAAAAACAAATGTTATAGAAGAAAGAATGTTGGAAGTCTCCTTGTAAAAGATTGTCTTGTCTAACATGTAATCCAAATTTTCAATTTATGAAAACACTAATGACACTTATGAGTGTCATCTAAAGGGATTAGTTGGAAACATTGTAGTATTTAACTTGTGCAATTTTCTTACATTTTCAATTTCATGGATTTTCACCTTCTTTGAGTATATATCACACTTTCCATCCAAATACAATTTTTTTTTAAATTGTGATTCATGTATATTTTATATAACATATGTTACACAATATATACTTAAATATTATAACATATACTATTTAATATTATAAATATGATACATATTAATATATATATATATAACCTATTATGTAATAATTATAATATTATAGAATTATTGACAAAATCAATAAAAAAAATTTACAATAAAATTATATATATTTTTTTAATTTTGTAGTCATAATAATAAAAAAAAATAATAATAATAATAATAATAATATGTATTTTAATTTTATAATTATAATAACAAAAATAGATTATTCTTTTTGTTTTGGAAACTTAGGTAGTTATGTAGAGACTAATTGCACAAATACGCACAAGAAATATATGGTTTTGCTTTACTTAATATATGTAATAATTTAACAACAATATAATAATTAAAAATATAATACATATATAATTAATATACACATGTATATCAATTACTATAATGTTTAATATTATTATACAACATATAATAATTATTGTATATATTATAAAATACACACTAAAAAAACTATTTTTTAGTAACGATTATTTTCTAGCAGTTAAATAAAACCGTGAGAAATATTTTGATTTATGTTTATTAGGCCTTCATGCAGTCTCTTCATATATATTTATAATCATGATACTACCCATAAAAATTGATCACACAAATGCAGATTTCTAAAGTAGAGTATTGTGGAGGAAAAGCACAAAAACTACTGTTATAGTTGTAATTAAATTCAGGAGATAGTTGAACAACAAGATGTTGAAGTGTTGAACTTCATGGAAATAAGTACATATGAATACAATCAATCAATTGAATCATCCATTTCACCATGGCTTCTTATCCATGTAGGTGGGTAGGTTAAGTGGCCCAGAAAAGTTGGTTGAAGGGTCAGAAGCACCAATGCTTTTGGAATCTCCATTTGAGAAAATCGTTGTCCTTTTGAGAAATTGGAACTTATCCATGGACTGTTGTCTCTGAGATCTATTGAATTGATGACTGCTGGTTTTCTACTTTGCCTTGGTGGACTCGGTCAGGTTCATGTAACTAGGCCTAGTAGTACAGTTGCTACTATCCTCTGTCCTCTCACAAGGCAAAGAAACACTCCCAAATATTGGTGTCATAAATGTGCATATTGAAGTCGAATTAGAGCTCTCATCATAGTGAAACTCAGAACTAGGACTTGAGGTTGATCGAGTGGCTTAGCCAATTTGGGGAGGTCTGGCTGAAATCCCTGTGGTGACATTGTTCTTTCTAACTTTGACACTGCATGGTTCTGAATTTTTTTTTTGAATTTATGAGGTCCACACATTTCTTTGGAGGAGGAGTTTTCTCTGTGGCATCAGCATGATGACGACTTTGTTCCATCAATCTACTCTCCCATGGCTTTGCTGCCATCCAACGTTCCAACCAACTCCATCCCCAGTTAGCCTTGTCTATCTCTTGCTTGTTCAAAGAGTTGTTGTTTGCTCTTGAATTTGAAATGGGGGTTGATCTCCATTGTTGCAAAAGTCAATTGTTAGACATGTTTATTGATAAAAGTTACATATTTTCTCAATCTGTTGGTACCTACCTTTTGGGCAAGAGAGTATGCAATTCCTCTCTCCCTCTTGAAAGCTCCCTATTGTCTCATTTGCAGTTTTGTCTTCAGTGATCCTTTGCTATCACACCAACCATCCTGCACACAAGTTGAAAAAATATGTTTCTCACAAAATCTTCTGTACAGATAAGATGTGCAAAACAAATTTGTATGGCATGAATGATGGTTTAGGAATTTGACAAAAACTTATATGCAATTTCTTAAGTGCATGAATATATAAAGTTTGCATACAAGTATGAGTGATGATCCTCCCTTCACTCCACTTGAATGTTTCAAAATAAAATTGCAGTTAAACACAATTTATAATCAAACCAAACAAGAGGCCTTTTCAATTTTAATTTTTATTTACCCCATCTGAAAACAAAGCACAGGTTAAATGTTTTTAGTGTAGTTCTCTAATTAAAATTGCATTTTTAGTCAGCAAAGGTTATATAAAACAACAATTTCGATTGAAATAGTACCTGAAACATCTAAAGATCTCCATTAAGTTTAGTCTAGGTAATTCCTTACCTGCTTTTGGTAATCATCAGTAATTATCATTAGTGTTTTACCTTGGTGATGATTCATGTAATAAAAGTTTCATTTTTTAGATGAATCTCCAATTCTCATCAGTGAAAAACACTGACAACAACATCTTAGAAATTCAAACATGAAGATTTGTTGGCAGAGGCCTCAATCTTTGATGGTAGCAATTGCTCTGAAATGCCCAATTCAAAGAAATTCCCAATTCCACGAAGAAATCTCCAAATTCACGAAAACTCCCTAAACCAAATTCCAGCAAGTATAAACCCTAAACTCTGTAATTAAAATTAAAATGTCAGCATAGTAAGATAACAGACACGTCACTGAACCGTGCTCCACGTCACATAAACAAACCACGCTGGCCACTGTTCCGTTTACTACTTAGACGAAGTTAAGGAAAATGATTTAATTAAATGAAATTAACGAAAGGTAGCACTAAATGAAAACAATTTCAAAAGTAGGACCAAAGTAAAAAAACTTGACCAAAATTAGGACCAAATGACTATTTAAGCCAACTTTTTATTAAGTAGTTTAATAAAATCCTTCCACCTTTTTAATGTGTCTCATTATATTCTTTTGGAATCATTTTCCTCTTCCTTTCCTTCACCATTCTCTACACCATACCATTCATTTCAATGAAAAAATAGAAATAGTTGAACGTTCCACCCGCTCAATGTTCCTTTGATTATGAATCAGACAACAACAATGAGCAATACAAGCTGTAGTGATAAGGTAGGATGGAATCTGAATCCAGTTGTGACCGCACTGAATCTAGTGGAGATGATGAAGTTGCACCGCATAATCAAGAGGCAAATGTTGTTGTTTGGGGCGAAGAACCCTAGGAATACGCCATTAGAGTGTTGTATGTCGTATATGGTGGCTCCGCATCGGACTACCACACCATCCCGAGGAGGTGGTTCATGTAGTGTAACAGTGAGGGATTGAAGCTTCGAGCGCCAGGTAGTTCAATCAGCGAATGTGTTGTCTTTTATGAGTTCGTAAGTGAGAGATGGAGACTAAAAAGAACAATGAAGACTTTGTATTTTGAAATTATAATCAAATGAATTTATTTATTTTAGATCCGTATGTAAATTCAATAGGTAATGCTTTCAAAAATTTCACGCCCTTACACTTCAACTTTACATACAAATATTTCATATAAAATATATAAGTAGTTATACATAAAAATCCATAAATAACACCATTTTACGGATAAAAATTCGTTGATAAAATCTGTAGGTAATATTTATTTTACCTATAGATTCAAATCTGTATGTAATTATTGATAAGTAAATACGAATTTTCTTATAGTGTATGTATCTTATATTTTTTAAAATGAGATGAATTTTTGAATTAAATATGTCATTTTGATTATATATTCCGTATTTGTGGATCAAAGTTTAACACTTAATCAAAGTGCAAAAAAGATTTGTTAAGCTCACCACTATATCATTTTTTACAAATAACTTTAATTCTATTTCCTTCCCAATTACCTTATTTATTAGGGTTAAATATGTTTTTGGTCCCTTAAGTTTGAGCGAAATTTGGGTTTAGTCCCTCATCAAAACTTTTGACCAATTTAGTCCTTCATCTTCCAAAATGCGTGAATTTAGTCCTTTTAACCAAATTTTGTTAAGTTTATCTGACATTTCAAGTGCATTTCATGATAGTATTTAAATTATTTATACTGTTTGACACATTTTTACTTCAATGTTAACTTAAATACTATCATGAAATGCGCTTGAAACGTCAGATAAACTTAACAAAATTTGGTTAAAAGGACTAAATTCACGCATTTTGAAAGATGAAAGACTAAATTGGTCAAAAGTTTTGATGAGGGACTAATTCCAAATTTCGCTGAAACTTGAGGGACCAAAAACATATTTAACCCTATTTATTATTACAAATTTAAATTTAAGTTTTAGTTGAATTATAATATTGAATAAAAATGAAAAAGTTGAACAATATATAAAAAAAATAAAAATTTATTATTTTAAAATTTTGGGTTAAAGTGGTGTAATGATCTTCTAAGGGCTGACTTCTAATTTGTTGATATAAAATCTCTCTCAATAATATCTATTTTGAAGAACTTTGTAGTATAATTGATTCTTCTTGAAGTATAATCAGTTTATGCTTTAAGATGAAGCGCATAAACGATTCTCATCCATTCTCATCCATGCATAATCAGTTCTCAACTTCATTATGAAGTAGAATTGATTATGGTCCTAACCATAATCTATTATCATGCAAGAGCAATTTAGTGATTATACTCTTACTAACTTGTCTTTTTTTTTTTTTTTTTTTTTTTTTTTTTTGTGTGTGTTTCTGTTCAAATTACTGAGAAATCAAATTCAAACTTTTTCTATAAATCACTATTCTCATTTTCTCACACATCACCTTAACGAAACAATAATTGTACTATCAATTCCATCTCCACTTGAAACAAACAAAATATATATAATTATATATTTTTATGTTAATTTTCATAAAATAATTTTAATTTTTATATTTACTGTCAAAATAATAATAATTTTTATATACACATATAATTAATTAACATAATAGGTTTTAAGAGTCGTATTTTAAATAAATAATACTATTTTCTTAGAAATGTCATTTTATCATCAAAGATGTTATCAAAGGCGTTAACATCTACGTGAGTTAAAATTATTTTTTATTACTTTACTTCACTTTCTAACGTGAGTGTGTTTGGTAATTAATAAAATTTTAGAAAATCACTAAAAATATAACCGGAATAATCAGTTGCCCTTGTTCCTAGAAAATTATAACCAAATCAAATTCAAACTTTAATTCTGACCTATATAAACAAACCCGTCAAACCTAATTAAATATATTACTTTTAGTAACCTAAACTTAAATTTGTTTGACTGGTTTACATTTCCGCCTAAAACAAGCATTAATATATTGACGAAATCGTACTGTGATATCAATAGAAATAAAATAGAATTACCTTACTCATATTAATGAAATTAACCATATATATATATTATACGAAATTAACCAATAACCAACGAATCTATGTTCTTTTAAGGTATACTGGTTTAAAAATTTAAATAGTTTTTATTAGAACTTACATTAAAATGTGTTATATTTATCAATTATTTATATAAAGATATCGATCGATATAAATTACGTAGAATAATTTGTTTATTTTTCAATGTCTATGTTGGGAGTATGTGGTTATTTTATTACTGCCAATTAATTTATTATTATAATTACCAATTTCCTACAAAAGAGGAATAAGTGACGTGCACGCCTTCCATTGGCTACATAGCAGTAACGTTGAAATTCTTGATTTCTCTATCTCTTTTCAATATTTCTTCCACCCTTCTCTACGCTTCTCTTATCTCTCTCTAGGGTTAACTTCTTCCTCTCTCATTCCCTCCTCTTTTTCCTCTCCGGCGGAAACCTTTTCCCGGCAATATTTCTAGCCACCAAACCTTGCGCCGCCTTGACTTCAACTTCTCCATCCGAACTCAATCAATCTGTTTCAATTCGGAGCTGTAGCTAGCTTGTACGACTCTTCGATTTTATACTCTTTGTTTTTTTGTGTCGGATTTGACGTGTGTTTGATGCTTTTTTTTCGTTGTAGCGATATTGGAGCAGAGGTGAGATGGCAAGTCAAACCGGTGCCTCTAGAAGGAGTATTTCCTCAACGAAGAAAGCCTCCGAATCAGGAGTGCCTAACGCTACTTCTCGAAAATCAATAACGTCTTTCCGACCTGTGTATGTTGTACTTATTCACTACTTTTCTTGTTAATTTTCCCCGCTCTAATAATATTGGTTTTGATACCATGCCCAAATTAATCGAATCGTTAATTTGAATCTTAATCCTCCTTAAATTATGGTCTTTTTTTACTGTTTATTTATAAGAATAAAAATCCTTTTATCGCTTTTTTATTTCATGTGCTAAAATTAACCTTGTAATAATTTGAAATATTATGGATTTTATAGCTGTAGCTATTTTTGTGGTATACCGATAATTATCGCTTTTCTGAGCAGCTATTTGGGATATGTGTTGCCATAATTGTGAAACTCGGTATTTTCGAAGTGTCTACGTCAAACAAACGTGGCTATGCAAAGTCTTGCCTGATTGGCTGAGTGGTTGCTTTACAATAATGAAAATAAAGGACTTTGACTTTGATTTGGTTGCTATGATGGTACCATCAACTTTACTTGATTGAATATCATTATCCTTTTGTTAAAGTCTAAGCAGGTGTAAAATAGGTACAAACAAATTGAATTCTAGAGTAATTTATTTTTTTGAGTAAGTAGATTTATGCCTTGAACATTCGTTTCCATACAAGAATTTCTCCTCGTCCCCCTTATAAATTTGAGTCTGTTTCAGAGGTTGATGATCTTGACATGACTATATACATAAGAATCTACTTTCTTTAATTGCATATTTCGTACCCAATCAGTGATGCCAACAAGTTTGACTTAAGAAAATTGAATTGGTTTCGGGAGTTGTTGAATGCACTCAAATAGAGTTATTCTTAAGCAATAATAGGTCCTTCATAAGTATCTTAGAACAGAGGACCTTTTATTGAAAGTCCTATAAATTTAAATAATGGGATGTTCCCTCGTTGGTACATGAAATTGGATCAGGGCATTAGCAGGAGAGCGGACAGTGAAATCATTGCGACTTACAAAGGCCCTGACAGTACCTGAAACAACAACCATCTATGAAGCATGTCGTCGGATGGCTGCCCGTAGAGTGGATGCTCTATTACTAACTGATTCTAATGCTTTACTCTGTGGAATCCTCACGGACAAGGTACGTACATGGTTTTCTCAATTTTTAGAAAGAAAAATAAAAAAAAGTTGAGTCCATGCCTGGGCTTCTGCAGTTTTAACCTACACAGCTTCATGTTTTATTTTGTGGTTAAATAAAGGATATAGCAACAAGAGTTATTGCCAAAGAGATTAACATTGAAAACACACCAGTTTCCAAAGTCATGACTAGGAATCCAGTATTTGTCCTTTCTGAAACTCTTGCTGCGGAAGCCCTTCAAAAGATGGTGCAAGGTTTGTAGTATATATAGAGAAACACTCAACTTTTCAAGTTAGTTATTGTTCTATATCTTACTTTTTGAATACATGGCTGATATTTGTTGACAGGGAGATTTAGACATTTACCTGTGGTGGAGAATGGAGAAGTTTTGGCTTTACTAGACATAGCAAAGTGTTTGCATGATGCCATTGCCCGTATGGAAAGGGCAGCTGAGAAAGGAAAAGCAATTGCAGCAGCTGTTGAAGGAGTTGAAAAACACTGGGGAACATCAGGTTCTGCTTTGTAAACCATTTTGTTTTCATGTTTTGCTTTTTGGTTTGTATGGTAGTTTACTTTTAAAACAGTTAGATATTAGTTATGTTCACAGTTTTTAATATTACGTTGTATTTGGCCTTTGCACAGAGTCCAACACATCATTCATTGAAACTATTCGGGAGCAAATATTCAAGCCATCGTTGTCTACAATCATTTCCGAGAATTCAAAGTAGGTAATACCTTCTTTTGTTGGAGTTGAAAAAATTATATAAATTTTAAATTTCTATATGTTTTTTCACCATCCAAGTTACTTTAACAGATAATGATTCTTTTTAGGCTAGTAACAGTATCACCAACGGACTCAGTTCTGACAACAACAAAGAAGATGGTTGAATTTCATGAGAGTTGTGCTGTTGTGACAGTTAATGACAAACCTCGTGGCATCTTCACGTAAGTTTGTGGTCATTGACACGACCAGTAGTCGTCTTTACATGAAAAGATTTTGGCTTTCCCCCAACTTTCATTTATACATGCTTGGAATAATTTTGATGTCTGCTTAAAAATTTCAATAGTTCAAAAGATATCTTGTTGCGGGTAATTGCACAAAATCTTTCTCCCGAATCAACTCCCATTGAGAAGGTACGTTTTATTTTTACATTGATTAGAATAAGTAGTTTACCTTTGTTTTCCTTTTCCATTCTTTGATTCTGCAGCATCTATATCTATTAATGTTTAAGTTCCTATGTTCTATCGTGTTAGATGAAAAATTGGTCATTTTGAGTGTTCATCCTTTTCTTGTTGATCTTATTTAATAAATATGCAGGTTATGACTCCAAATCCAGAATGTGTAGTAATTGATACGCCCATTGTTGATGCACTTCACACTATGCATGACGGAAAATTTTTGCATCTTCCTGTGATTAATAGAGGTAATGTTAATTGCAATACATATGGGACGAGGAAGATTTAACGGGTATATGCTTCAATATTTTTTTCTAACTTGGTTTAGTGGTTGAAAACAGATGGCAGTGTAGTTGCTGTGGTCGATGTGATCCATGTTACTCATGCTGCCGTGGCGACAGTAAGTCAGGTGTATTATCTACCTTTGACTTGGAGTCCACTACTATACTATTGTTGACTAGAATATTAAATTCATGCTGCACGAAAATGGGACAAATGGCTTTATTTGTGACAGTCTAGAATGATTCTTGTCAGTAAAATATTGTGACATGTCTTTGATTTGGTTTTTTTCGTATTGTTAAATGTAGGCTTATCTACTGTTCATGAATTGGTAATATCTCAACGGAAATTATGAGTTGGTCTAGAACGACCAATTTTTAGCTGCTTGGAAATTTAAAAATCTGAAAGCTTTTCAGCAGCTACAGATGATTAAATCTAAGGCAACTAATTTACATGTTTATTCTTTCCTTCACAAAATTATCTTAAGAGTATAGGATTTGAAAATAAGAAAAAGGTAGATCAAATACGATGGACCAATGCAATTCCTAATGGAATTAGACTAACAAATTTAAAAGAAAAACATTGGTGCTGGCCACAATAAGGTTGGAAATAATGATATCATTTTCCTCCACTATCAGGTTGGGAATAATGAAGCAGCAACCACCTTGATGCAAAGATTTTGGGATTCAGCCATGGCCTTAACTCCAAATGACGATGATGATGATACACGAAGGTTATTTTCGCTTAAGTTGTTTCAAGAAACATTAGTATTTTTTAATATACTTACACACTTTTGATTATGCACCAGTGACAGTTCCTTGAAATTGGCTTCTGATGGAGGAGAAACGGGGAGGTCCATTCCTTACCTTTCATCAAGCATGGCTAATACATTTTCCTTTAAGATACAGGATAAAAAGGGCAGAATGCACAGATTCACTTGTGGTATGCAAATTGTCACATGTCATCATTCAGCATTTAATTTGCAATTTCCTTCTAATATCTGACAGCATATAACTTATAGTTATAGTTCTTCTATAAGTTTCACTTGAATGTGAATGGGTTGCGTGTACATGTTGTCAGTAAGATCTGTAGTAATAATTGATACACAAAGGAAAATGATACTATGACTCCTATTTTTTTGCTCTTATCTTTTACTCTTTGACGTGGTTTATTGTGAGTCATTGATTTTTTCAAAGAAAAAAACAGTAGTACATTAATCAATGGTCTACACTAAACTATGTCAGGAAGTAAAGGATGGAAGTCCTAATATTATTTTCCATAGACAAACATGTCTGCTTCACTTTGGTTTCAGGGAATGCCTACATTCTGAGTAACTTGCATGCAATATCTTATTTCAAGGCAATTATATTTGTGTATTATCAGTTGAGTTGTTTGTATGGTTGCTTGCATGTTCAGATACCCGGAGCATGAAAGACGTTATAACTTCAATAATTCAGAGACTTGGTGATGATATTGATCCTAACAACGTACCGCAAATTCTGGTACTTTATAAGACTATTTTGTATTCTTCTTGAGATTGATTGTATAATCCTCTTCTAAGGGAAGCTAGTTGTATTTTCCTTTTCAGTATGAAGATGAAGATCATGACAAAGTTGTATTGGCTTCAGACAGTGATCTTGCAACTGCTGTGGATCACGCTAGGACAGCAGGTTTGAAGGTATGGTGCGTTTATCTTCAGGTCTGGAGTCCTGAAGGAAAGTTTTGTCTCCTTTCTTAATATTGAAAAAGGAAATAGATTTGTAGATCTGAGAAAATCTTTTAGAGAAAGATGATGGATGTCTAATATAGGTTAAGTTATAAATTTAGTTCCATGTTCAATGAAAGACTACATTTTAGTAGCCATATGCAAACTGTTTACAAATCAATCCCTCTTGTTTACTAGAATTATAAGTATTCCGACTTTTTTATGCAAGGACCAAAAGTACAAAAAATATATGAAAATATATGTTGGGACTAAAATGTAAAATTTCGGTGAAGTAGATTGTGGACCTGTCATTTATGGTAAAGATGTTTATAAAGTATGTGTCTTGAAAAGAGTTTGACTTAAGAATTATTAATGCTGTAGGGGTTGAAATTGCATTTAGACTACGCAGGACCACGTGGTAACGTAAAAAGTTCCCGTTCAGGAAGTTATGCTTATTCAGATGCATGGGCCTCTGCATATAGTGCTGCTGCAGCTGGAGCTGCACTTGTTGCTGGCTTAGGCATATTAACATACTTGAAGCGAGTTTGATTACATGAAGAAATCAGTTATTTAAGTGGCCAAGCTGAAGTTAGCTTGAATTTTGGAGGCCAAGCTGTCCGCTAGCTATCTTTATGAAAATTAATTTTGTACAATTTCGCTATACATACGAGGAAAAGGTCAAAGCATTTGTGTTTTCTGAAAATTAATTGGGATGGTCATCCCTTGCTGCTTGTGTATTTGTAATTTTAGTAATTGCAGCCTCGTCAACCCTGGAGACTGAACAATAATAACAAGCAGCTCTGCCCATTTTTTCTGACATTACGAGTTCATAAAATCAATCGACCAGAATTGATTTCATTGGGGGTAATGATATTTTTTTTATTGTGACGAATGTTCGTTGTATAAAAAATATTTAAATATGATTTTAATTTCTTCAAATATTACATTGTTTGGTTGTTCTTAGAAAAATATTTGTTAGTTTTAAGTATTTGACATTCTTTTGTTTCTTTATTTTTTCTTATTAACTATAACTAGTTTAGTATTAAAAATAAATGTACCTAGTATAAACAAGGCATTATTTTAAAATCAATATACCTATATGTTTAGGTATATATTTTATTTATTTAACGTGTTTATTATTTAATTTCAAGATAATGATTTGTTATTTTTAACTGTATTGTGTTTTTAATTTTTATTTGAAGTATTTATATTATGTATAGTGTATAATTCATTTTCTATATAATACATCGTAATAAAATAATTTTCAATATATTCTAAATAAGATTTTTTCTCTCTCAAAGCTTAAAAGGAATAAATTATGTTTTATATTTTTAGAATTAATAATTATAATATATTGTATCCTATGCTTACAAAAATTCAGAGAATTTAAAATTTGTTAAAGCATATCAATCTACTAAAAACCAAGTGTATCTTTGTTAAACTGTAAATCAAAGGATATGTTACACTTAAATGAAAACCTAAACAAAGATCATAAAGATTTAAGTTAAGCTTCAGTATTCTAAATTCAGTGATTATAGAAAAGCAAAATGAGATTTCTTTTATTTCCAAAATTAAGCAACTAGAGAAGAGACCATATTTAGATAATCATTCTTTTAATATAGGTGGGTGCTTCAGATTGAATCTTCTTACTAGATCATCAAGTTTTAGTTATACTTTATCATTTGACTTTAAACATTATATTGACCATCGAGCATAAGTTAGCTATTCTTCAATAATTCTTTTAAATAAGATTAATTTGAGTTTTTACACATTGACATGAGGATCTATGTAATGTCCCATTAAATTAACAAACATAATTAACGAAAACGTCGCACAAGGTAACATAATAGCGCAATCTTAGAGTTTTAAACCCAACTCCTTACAATATAAGGCACACCACAGTGCCACAGAAAAACAAGTTATAAAGTTTAAGAGGAACATAAAGGAATCAAAAGTCAAACTGATACATGGGCCGTAGCCCTAAAGAAAAGCCCAACAAGAATACATCAAGTCCAGCCCAAGTAGACTATGCAGCGGAATCTCTCTCCCCTGTTGGTCACGAGTACCTCTCGCATCTGGTCCCCTCAATAAATTGATGATCATCGCAAAAGTAAAAGGATAACATACAAGACATTCAAACAAGAAAGGGTAAGCTAGAGCCAAAACCATTTCATCAATGCAATCAGATGCATATACACAGTCCATTATACATACATCACACAAGCATGTTAAGACCTTCCAAACAATACATTAAGACTCGACTCATCTGGATACATATAACCTGGTCGGATTTAACGGATGTTTGTACTTGTGGTGGATACCTCTGCTCATCCCGAGCTGCTCACCCCCGAGCTATGTGTTACAAGTGTTACAATGAATCAATTCCCTCACACACAAGGTTAGCCCTTAATGAGTTTCAAGCCTCTTGCTACTCTCACCACAGGAGTCAATCCGCTCTAAGTGAGACTAACTGACTCCTTAGAGCGTCAGGATGCAATCCTTACCTTGAATCCTTACCAAGTTATACAGATGGGGTACCATCATGATACCCACTAACATGAATTACGCACTGACACAGACCAAACATAATCATACAACCAAGTAATACACATCATGCAAATATATATTCATTAGGCCAACCTTTAAAGCCAATACCTTTCATGTTCGAGGTCAAACTCATTCCAATTCATCATACTCCATCCATGAATATAGAATTTCAACTCATCACATTACCATGACACTTTAATACCAACCATTTCATTAATATCCCATGCCAAACCCATTATCCATAAATCATGAATCACACCACTCATGCATACTCATTTGCCTCATACTTTTAACACAATACTTAAATCCAAGCAAACATTAACCATTCAAAGTCAAGGAAACGATCAAGCATTACACTACCTCGCCCAGCTACTCGCTCAGGCTGAAGGGTCTCGCTCAGGCGAGCCCCCTTCGCCTAGGCGAGGGCTCGAAAAGGGGAAGAGTAGCCTCACGCGGGATCTCGCTTAGGCGAGACCCCTCTCGCTTGGGCGAGATGCTCGCTCGCTCAGGAACAATGTGGGTCGCTTGAGCGACCGCTCGTGTGAAGCAGCTTGGGTGAGCCTCTGTTGATCTCGCATAGGTGAGAATGCTCGCTTGGGCAAGAAAACCAGAGTTGACCATTGTTCTCGCGCATACAAACACACAATTGTCCACACATGGTTCAACAATGTCGCTCACACATTCATATTAGCACACCAAGCATATTATACAGGTAAAATAGTAGCATAAACTGAATACGCACAACGACAGGGCGAACCCTAGCTTCCCTTACCTGGAAAAGGGCTAACAGCTGAGTTCCTGGGTGCGAATAGAGAAACGTAGTAGCTCTTAGGACGGTTTAGCGAACTGGAAACACAAGAACAGAGAGGCACGGAGCTACTTGGTACGACTCTAGTTGGAACTCGAAGCAACTGTGCTAAACAAGAAAGGTATGGGATGTGATGCAACTTACGTGGAACGAAACTGGCTCGAACAAGAGCGACAGAGTTCCAAGACTGAACCCTAGCGGAGTGACGACTGCGGCTCTAAGCACCAAGGGAGCAGGTTCTGAAAGTGCACAATGAATCAATTAGGGCAGACTTTGGGGTGATTTTATCCCTTGGGCTAGCCCTTAGGCCCAATAGCTTAAGATAACCCTTAAAACTTTAGGGCAAAAAACTAGACCTTACAATCTACATGAAGATCTTAGTGACTTCTTTCTTAAAGAAGTATGTATGTTTATCTTATCATTCTTTTTTTTTTCTAGGCATTTGGATGAAAAGTGACTAGATTTCGTACACTCAAACAAAAAAAGCTCGTGTCTTCTTATTTATCGACACCTTTGGTTGTTGAGGTAAAGTTCTTGTTCTTCTATGTCCTTCTTTCTACTGCTATGTGTAATGGATCTTTCTTGAGATAAAATATATCTCATTTGATGAAAAAAATAAAGCGTCATTACGAAGAATATGAACATTTTTACTTTGAGAATTATCTTACCAATTGATAAATAAGATAAAAACAATTAACACAAGAATATAAAGTAAAAATTTAAAAATTGGAGAAAAATCACGACAGTTGTCTAATGACAACTACAAGATAATATTATGTGAAAATTTGTATAAGTACACACCTACACTTTCAAAAGTAAGAATTTAGTCAAAACTTCATAACACTCTAATACAAGAGTATAAAAAAAGTCAAATACAAACTTTTTTTACTTGGAACCTTTAAAGTCATGAACTTTAAGTCCTTTATAAAAGCACTATCACTCATGTCATTGTTTATCTTAGGTGATGTGAAACTTTTTAAGATGTATTATTTTCATCAACTTAACATCATATTATAATGACTACAATATATATATCTACTTATTAACAATCCTCATCATTTAACCATTTAATGGGTCTTCTAATGGTTCATCTACTTTGAGTGTCTCTCATGTTTTGGGCTTTAAGAATGAGAGACTTTTCTCTTTCTTAAGAAGTTTGTCTTTCTAAAGTTCCAACTCATGCACCTTAAGAATGCCAATGAATTCTTCTAAAGATAAATTTTCTAGGTACATTGACATATGCAACATTATTTATCATAATGTTTAACTAAATAATGAAACTCATTTAATATAGTTTAGAATCTATTAAACATATTTTGTATTTTCTCACTTCCTGCGTCTTAAACAATTCATACTGTCTAGTAAACAAGTTAGGTTTATTCCTTTTTACCTCATTGAAATCCTTATATGTTATTGTTAGAATGTCTAATATTTCTCATGCTCCTCTAAGATCATGAACTCTTCGGTATTCTTCTTCTTAAAGCCCACACATCAAAGTGTTCCTAGATCTATAATTTAGTATATATCTTTGTTCGTGCTTATTAGGTAATAGTACCCATGTAATTGGTTCATTGGAATGCAATCATTTGTTGTTTCTAGTAAACAAATTACCTTACTCTAAATAGATGATTCTTCTTATTGGTCTGCCTTTTATCGTCCATGTACCTATATGATGTTCCTTGTCATGCAAAGAATTAAATCTAAGAGGTTATGATGGCAAACGCCTCAGCCATGGTTAGTGCATATAAGAAGAGTGGGCTCCAACTGTTGGAGTGGGCCCAAACTCTTTTTCTCTTGGACCACCTTTGAGCACTCTTAGTAGTATAGATTTGTTTTTTTGGCTTTGTATTATGGGCCCAGTAGTATAGATTTATTTTATTGACTTTGTATTATGGGCCTAGTAGCATAGATTTTATTTTGCGCCGTATATAATGAGCCAAGTAGCATAAGATTTTAGGCCTTAAAAAGCCCAGTAGTGTGGAGCACATTCTTCTTTGACTTTTCCAAGTCAATATGCGTTTATCTTGGTCGCTTAGAAGGTAAGGAAGAGACTTATCTTCTTTAGAGAGAGTGGCCATGTGCCATGCTCTCATTAGATAGGCTTTCTCTTAGTGGCCACATGACACTATAGGAATGGTGATAGCGTCCTCCTCAAGCTAGGTTGGGCCAAATGATAACGTTGTCGTCAAGCGATCAAATTAATACTACTTATCTATAACAACTTCAGTATTGTTAAGAAAGTAGCCAAAAAATTAGTATGGGTTAAGTTAACCTTAAGTTGTCTCCCAGCGAATACGGAATTGATTTTTAACAAATTAGTTCTTATAAAATCTATACAAAATAAAAAGATAAAATAAGATGGAAACAATAGTAAAGAGAAATAGGTGGAGTAAAGAGAAATAGGTTGATTCCACTGCTTTTTCAAAATAGGATTCATCATTGTTTTCCTAAAGATTATTGTTATTGATTTCTTGTTTAAGACTTCAAATTAATCAATGTAACTTCTCAATTAATTTGTTGGCGTCCTTACTTTCAACCAAAATAACTTCTCAAATCAAAAGCACGAACTTTGTAGATTAATCTTAGTAAATTTAACCAAAGTAACTTCTCAATTAAATATTACTAATCCTAATCATGTCCATTCTTTTACCTCTTATATCTAGTAAAAAGCTAATTAACCAAAGTAACTTCTTGATTAATTCTAATCTAAGTTTTCACCTTTAATCAAAGTAACTTCTCAATTATTAGCAAAAAATCATGCAATCATATGAAAGTTTCTAAAATTAATCAAAGTAACTTCTCAATTAAAATTTAAAAACCCTTGGACTCGTACGGTTGTAATGTTATGTAGATTTAACACCGTGCTAACTTGCTACAATGTAAAAATCATTACTTTCACTAAATTAAGAACCAAAAGACATAGATGAAAATAAATCTCAACAAGAATCAAAAGAACAAATAAATTAATTGATCTAACCTCAGAATCCAATTAAGAAATTACAACGGAATCAACCCAAGAAGTTCAACACTCCACGAATGCAAAAAAAAAAATAGAAGAAGAATAGAGAGAGAAAGGAAACGAAATTAGGGCCCCCCTAAAGGGTTCCTGAACTCCGAAGTCCCCAGCTTTTTTTTCTTCTACTTCTTCCTTGGTCTCTTTATATAGAAATTGGACTGGGCTTTTCTGTTGCTAAAATCTCTCAAATATCTTTTAAAATAAAGATAAAGATAAAGATAAATATTTAAAAATATTTGGAGAGATATAGACTATTTGACAAATATAATTGGTTGATAATATCAATATCTAATATAATTAAATTAATTAAAGATATATGATAAATTATCACCAATTAGTATTTGTACTAATTTTCCAAATCAACCCTTTGCAATCTCCTTAAATTATCTTCTAAACAATCCAATATCTTCAAGATATATTTGTTTGTTGTGGATCTAAAAAGATTAAAGAAGATCTTGGCATATTTAAAAAGATTTGGTAGTTATTATCTTTAATATTTTATGATATAATTAAATAAGATAATTATTTAAAAATATCAAATAAAATATCTAAAGATATATTTTTCCCAAATTATCTTCTATCATAAAGATAAAGAAAAACACAAGGTCCAATTTTTTGTTTCTCTCTTCTTGGCATAGCCAAACTTCTTCACTTTTTCAAGCTTTCCTTGCCGTCTTCATGGAATGCTTGACTTGGATTTTTGTGATTTTGATAATTTTCTATTATTGGATTTATCTTTAAGGTGTTATGAAACTTTAAGAAATTTATTTCCACACCTTCATGAGCTCAACTTAGCTGCAGCTGCACTAACACACCTCAAAATATCCAAAGAACAATTTATGCAACTAAAAAGCTATTTTTAACATGTTTTTGTATCTCATGCCCAATAAACCCAATTATAGGAAATCCAAATTAAATCAATCTTTAAGCACAGAAATTCAATTAAATACCCAGAATTAAACATTAAATGAGGGCAAAAATACGCACTCATCACCAAAGCTTGAAATGACGACTATGGTGGATGGTGAATGCGTGAAAGCTTGGTGTTGAGAGAAAATGGATCTCGATTTTGGTGATTTAATGGTGGGATGAAGGTTGTTTGTGGTGATCTAAGAGAGGTTAGACTAACTCTAAAGAAAGGGACGCTAGAGGAACCTCTTGGGATGCTCTAGCAAGTAACTAAGAGAAGAAGTATGGCTCAGATTTGAATTTGGGAATATAATATTAACATTCTCAAAGTGAGAAATACATGGGGGAGACACCTCTATTTATAGAGTAAGGTGTCTCCAAAATGGTGAAAACCCTAAAATGCTAACATGATCCAAAACCCTAAAAATGCTATCTTGGTGAAGGAGAGCTTCACATGTGGCAATCCTCACTCTCACAAAATGAACCACTCATATGTTGCCATGTGGAAAGCTACTTTATGAAAAACCTCTCTCCTATAGGACAATGACACATGGCCACTACCTTTGTAAGAGAACTATCCATTAAGGGCTTGCCATGTGGTATGTGTGGGACGCCTTTCCTAAGCTAGCTAAACTAACATAATTAAACATAAAAAAATGCTTAAGTTAGATGCATATGATGCTCCTGATGAGTTCAAATTTTTGCCCTCATTTAATATTTAAATTTGGGGATTTAATTGAATTTTCTGTGCTTAAAGATTGATTTAATTAGGATTTGTGATTATTGGATTTATTGAGTAAGTTTGGTAAAAG
>Ga0209589_1004154_pt1 | contig 25151 bp, 11 predicted proteins | sample CowpeawhiteBW_FD_187525 | JGI IMG/M metagenome (GOLD analysis project Ga0209589, IMG submission 187525) | Root nodule microbial communities of legume samples collected from California USA - Cow pea white BW (SPAdes) (version 2) | ecosystem: Host-associated > Plants > Roots > Nodule | place: USA...
AGCACCAACAACCCAATTGCGATTTCGAGCAACATCTTCTTTCTTTCTGCTTCTTCTCTCTTCTTATTATCTTGCTTTCTCCCGCTACCTCAAGGTTAACAACTCTCTGTGTTTTACGTAAGAACCATTCGAAGTGTTCGAGGCTAAGAAACCAAGATACTTTTGGCCTGATATAAAGGCTTGGAATGCTTCGTTTTTATATGCATCGGAGGGGTGCATCTGTTGTCCTGTGGGCCCACAAAGAATTTTAAGAGAATGATTCCAGATGTTTTTGTTGCAAAAAAGTGTATGTATCTCACCTACCACGTAAGGTATGTATGGTCTAAATTATGGTGCTGAGTGGTGTATGGTCTAAATTATGGTGCTGATTGGCTGCGCATCGGATTTGGTTTGGTTTTGGAATTGGTGCGCAACTCGAGCCAGGAGGCCCTCGGCAACTTCGCTTTGGAACACTGCCACGGGCGGAGCATGTTGATAAATTCTGAAGTCAAACATGGCTATTTTATTATTGTTTCACTAGGACATAATGAACTGTGAGACACCAAAATTTAGTCCGGCAACCAAATATTATTTCAAATAAGGCAACCGAGGTTTTAAACATATGTGACGCATGAGACACCTTTCCTTCATGGGATGCGATACCGTTGAAATATGCTCTATTTAAACTATTAGTTTAAGTCATACAACATTTATTGGTAAATGACACGCACTTAATTAACTTTTAAATCCTTTATTTTATTACTTTTTTATTATATTAAATATTTAAAATATTTATATTTTTTAATTACATATTTATTATTTGATATTGTCGTCCACTAAACTAATAGAATGTTATCTTGTATAATTATCCCTTATCTATCTTAACATGAAAATAATAATACTTTTGGATAACCAAAATAATCCGATCAAAATTTATATATTTTATTATGATGATTAATATAATTAAAGAAGCACATTATTTATTATAACCATAACTATCAAAAATTACATATGTATAAAGGATGACTCTTCGTTTGTTCAAATTTTCTAATTCATTAATAATTTAATAAAATCTAAAAATTTTAATTTTTAGGATAAATAATTATATTGTTGTAAGAAATTTATTATTCATTTTATATTTCTATATTGTTTTGATAATCTTTATTACAAAAAATTATCTTTTGTAGATGTAGAAATAAAAAGAGTTAAAATAATAAGACTAATTATGCTATCAATCAAATTAAAATGTATTTGATTTCCCAGTACTTGGTAAAGATTGAAATAATTCAAACATAATTGATACACTACTAGAAAAAAATGACATATAATGATCGATTTTAGTGACTGAAAATGTCAGTGACGATTAGTGACTGAATTAGTGACCAAATATATTTTTTCTAAATGAGCAACTAATTTAATAACTGATTTTTTGGTCATAAAATAGAAGTCACAAGGGTGACAATTTTAATTATTTTTTATGTTATTAATTTGTTTTTAAGTTAGAAATTAGAAACTACCTCCCAAAATTTTGACACATTAAAAATTCCCTCCGAAAATTCACTTTCCAAAAACTCCCCCAATCACGATGTAAATATTTACAAAACACTTGACTAGATCACCAAATTCATTCCAAACTACACTAACCACCAGACTCACTGTTCACCAACACACAATATCCCACCACTAGGCAAACTAGAACCAGCTCCCAACGAACAAGAACCAAGCTCCTACAAACCAAAATTAGGCCCTACGAACCAAAACTAGGCCCTCCACAAACTAACACCAAGCCCTTCACGATCCAACTTCTGTAATTAGCTTCACGAACCACACTAGAACCTTCTCAAACCAAAACCAGGCATGCACCTGACCACACTACTTCGTGAACCATACCAAGAAACGCAAACCCTAATCTAGGGAAGCTTAAACCCTTGACGAAAAATTAATTGATCATGTAAGTGAATGCAATGTCTATTTTTGTGATTTATCTAGGGTTTTATGATGGATTTATGGTTTAACAATTTGAATTTTCTTGGATGGGTTTTGTTTTGGTTTTATTTTGTTTTTTTCATATTTTATTATATTTTTTGATTTAATTTTATTATGGCTTTCTTCAACTATTGTGTTTTACATATTCATTTTCCTTACATTTTTGGTAACATGCAAGTGTGCCTAATGCTTAACATTGAATTTGTATATACCAATTTTCAATGGGCTGCATAATCAAATGTGTAGGTTTCATTGTGTTTATGAGTTATTGGTGTGCATTTGATTATGTTGCTACCCATTCCTTTTTGTTTTTCATTTTCAGTTTGAATTTATAAAAAGAAACTTATTTCATAACTGCATGAGGAAGCAAGGTCAATTAGTCAGTGTGGTAAAGAAAGATTGGCGAATTTAATTGGTTGGTTTTGTGAAGGGGATGAGAGGTTGCTTGTGGCAGAATATATGCCCAATGAAACATTTACAAAACACCTTTTGCATTGTAAGAGCTCCTTTCATACAATTTTATAATCTCCTAAGTATTGAAAATCTAATTAGTTCAAAATTTATGGTTTATGGTTTTTTATTTTTTGCTTTTCTGTGAGGTTAATACTTTGTTTTGTTTGTGCAATATACTTACATAAGCAACCAAACTTTTACATCTTCTTTTTGGAATTTTCATGACGCTACCCATTTTTTATGTTTTTTTTTTATTATCATGTGGGCTTGGAAAAACTGAACATATTGTAAAGATGCTAGTATAGTATGTTATTGAATAACTTTTATTTAATAATTACATTTTTTCCCTTTCTCTTTAGATGTCACTTATAAAGATCGATATGCTTTTAATTAGATATTATTATTTTTTAGGTAAGTAATGAAGTGTAAACAAATTTAAATCTGGTTTTTGTCTAGAGGAATATTACTTTGATAAGATGTGACTGACAACAACTTGTTGGAATATTATTGTGTAAAAACCTTTGCTTTAACTGTCAAATTACTAAGAAGTGCACGTGTAAAATGAATAGCAATTTCTATAAAGACTTCTAAGTAAATTATACTATAATACCCTAATTTAGGGTGCCACAAAAAGATATTAAATATACGTGTTTCGAAGAAAAATGAGTCATTTTATATCATTGGAGAAAATGTACAGAAATAAAAACTTTATTTTTACTTTTAAATGTGTAGGTCTAAACCATATATACTCAACAATTTTCTAAGTAAGAACAACAAATGAAAGTTACATTGTCTTTATCATTTATTTGAAAGAAAACTTAACAAAAGAAAACTCGAGTTTTCATTGTCCTCTCATCAATCTACTCCATGCCAGAAACATCTGCATTATCACCTATTTTCGTATAACGCACAAGTCATACGATCATCGCACGCACAACAAACAAACATGGGTGAGCTTAACCACAAATAATATCATATAAAGTAAACAAAGCAAGAAGCAATAAACATCACATCAAGCCAATAAAGATACTCAAGCATTATTATCACAACTACAACTCTAAGGTTTACTTGACTCTCACACGCAACCACGCAAACTTGTTACCAAGAGCCCGCTGGTTCAAGTCGTCATGCCCTCACATCACTGACCTATCTCCCTTGCTCCTCAAGGTCTGACAGGTAACAACTTCAGTGCATCTTACACCGAGCACTATACTCAACAACAAGTCAGAATTAAGGTGAAACATCTTTTCCCTCTCCAATGCATCGCACAGGCGAGAGGTTACAATACTCAGACCTATCCTCTTCCACTACCTCACACAGGGGAAAATGACCTCTTTCCACTACCTCACTCAGGTGAAATAGTCATCTCTAGTTCTCTATGTATGACAGGTAAGCCTCACAACAACATAGAATTACAATGCGGCTACCAATGCACAAACCATTACTACACCTTAGTTCCTAAGTGCACTTAAACGTACTCACAAGTTGGTTATTTAAAACACCACAACTACTCTATTTCCTTCGATGGTCACGTAACCAACATAACTAGAGATTTCACTGGTGGCAAAGGCAGAGAAATCATTGTTAACACCGCACCAAACATTATGATAGGTGACTATTTCTTCCACTATGTGACTACACTGAAACCATTGTGAGTTGGGATATTAAACAATTCTCATGGCTACACCGTGGATCATGAAGGAGTCAAATTACCATGCATACCATACATTTCCAACCAAGGCACTGAAAACATATGCGACGTTCTTTTTAATGGAAATCAACAACGTTCTACCAAGCCATATGCAAGCATCACTAGTTGTTCTCAAAGGCTACCACCGAGCTTATATCCTCTTATGTGCCAACACCAATAGTGGTAAAATAACTAGGTTTTCAGAGCTTGCACTTGCCTTGAATATGTTTCCCATTTTTCTTTACTAGTCAACATAACATGATAGCAGTATGTGTATCAACGTGCCACTCCAACCAATACAATGTTTCCCTACCTTCACGGGTTGGTCTTCTAAGGGCTTAAGACTACCAGACCCACATTATTATCATGCATCACCATACCACTACGACACAACAAGAAGGGTGTAGGTTTGCTTGACCTTTCTTTTTAATTAAGAGCACTTGTTGCAAAGGTAGAGAAAACATGCGTAAAGCTGCCCACCCAACAAGTGATAAGGTACGAGTGTCCCATCAAAAGGTACAAGTGTCATCAATTAATAAATGAAAGGGCTATAACAAATATAAAGCATGGCTAACCCTTAGCTGCACCACACAACCAATAAGGCTCTCCCCATGAAAGAGACACAACACTATGGCAATGCGTCGACAAGGTTTGAAAGGTTAGTCAACCATACAAAAACACGAAAGCTTTAACAATATTCAAATAGTCGACTAAGATGAGTGTGAATTTCTAGAAGAATACCAACATAAAGAACCTTTCAACAACATCATGCAGAGTAAGTAAACACATAGCATGCAAGCGTCAATGGTAAGAACGTGAATAAAAAAACAAAAACAGCAATAGGCTAAAGAGAATAACCAAGTTCAGCTCCCCTTACCTGGTTCAGCAGTTCTTCCAATTACACCTCGCATCCTCAACCTTCACTTTTCAGGGTTTCTCTCGAGTCCTTTGCCTTGTTGTTTTCTCCCCTCTCACGTCTAAGCACTTAAGAAAACCTATATAACCTAGAGGGTTTACCCTAAGCAGTCATCCCCATTCTTCCCTAAAATATCCAACACTAAAATAGTTAATCCCATTGTGCCTATCAAAATATTTCCTTCCTTTTGACTCCTACCATACTCCCTAACGTGGAAAATGAATTATGAATTTCTTCTATTTGCAAAAATGGGAGTGACACATAAGGGAAAGAGAACCTTAATGAAAGGGAACGTTTGAAAGTAGTGAGAGAACAAAAAAAAGAGAAAGGTAGTTTTAGAGCAAAAACCACTCCCACACCATTGAAAGAAAGGCTAAAATCCTTGGAGACTCCCCACCCCTCTTTACGAAACCTACATCCCAGTCGTCTTCTTTGAAAAATCTCCACCCTCCCTACGAAAGCTAAAAGTGGGAAGAGTGAGAGAAGAGAAAGGCAAAAGGGAAAACAAGTGAGAGAGAAAAGCGGTTTTAATAGAACAATCACAAGCATCGAAAGGAAGGATTTCTCGTGCAGGGGTAAGGAGAAGTGTTGAAGACGAAAGTGTAAGGAAGAAAGCAATTGTTGTTGAACCCTAAGGGAAACCTATTTTCTTCAAATATTTGTGTTTTATAATTGTTTGTCATGGATTGGATTCATTACAAAATACTATTGTGGTCAACAATCCACTAAAACTGGTTTAGAGATCTTGACTAGAAAGGTGAGCTAGACGAAAATGTGGATAATCCTCTCAATATTCATCAATATGTACATTTACAAGAGGTTGGCCTGCCTTTTATAGATGGAGAAATGTAGTCGGAAAAGTAAATGGAAGAGAATGAAGTGGAAGCTGTCTAATATGAGGTAAGGTAGGAAAGAAAGTTGAAACCCAAACAGCAAGAATATGAGGTAAGGTGAAACCCTAGGTGCTAAGGTAGGAAAGAAAGTTGAAACCCAAATAGAAAGGGATGGCTTTAGGTGGTAATGAACCCTAGCAGACTAGGAAGACGACACGAGCCTTTTCTGGATTATTGACTTGATTCCAAACTCGTCGACGTGTTGAAACAAGCTGTTGGATGTAGGTTGGGCTGTTGAGGTGATATTGAGACTCGGCCCAAACACGTAACGCTAGATGCAAAATGAAGTATCATAGCTGGCCCACTCACACATTAACGCTTAAGGTGTTTGGGCTGGTGGAAATATTCTTAGACCAATCAACTTACAAAGAAAACAACAATTAAAACGTGGGCTAAGATATAAGCCCAATGAGTGCTAATTACACCATACATTATTAAACCTATACAATTATCTAAAAATTTAAAATCAAAAAATTAAAGGTTGGTCTAAACCATGACCTAGGATGAGGACCCCTGGGACGTGATTCATCAAATGGTCAATATTTACATCAGACCTATAAAGAAAAGATGTAAAAGAGGATCTTTATGTTTCACCCTTATAGGAAAGGCGTAAATTTTATGTTTGTTGAAGAGTCTGGCATAATTTTATGTTTGACATGTGATGAGGACGTCCACATCAACATCAACAATTGTAAATTTATGTATTGTAAGGGTTGGATGTAGAAACCCTATTTTATGTTTGTCCTTTACATGTCAAATGTAAATTTGCTTAAAAAATCTTTTAGTGCCTCTTTTTCCCTCATTTTTCTCCTTACGTGCAAGATCTCAATCTCGAAAGACATTTAAGCTTTTATTTTGCATTTTTATTCTTACTAAAACTAAAAGGAAACCAATGAAGGAATGAAGTGCAACTTGTCTAAATTATCTAATTAATGAGAGATATGCAACTAAAATGCAAAGAGAGATGCAAAACTAGAATTCATGCATGTGAACCTAAATGAACATATTTCACTACATCTGAAGCATATTTATATAATTTCTATGTTTGATTAAACTACTAATGCAAATGCAAAACCATATGCAATAATTTAAGCAAATTCAAAATGAACATCACAAATGATTTATACTAATCATATTCAATGAATACATGGAGAACTAAAAATCAAATTTAACTTTAAAAGGGCAGTTTTAGCATATAAAAACCAGCAAAATTAAAATGTTAAGTTATATACTAAGTCAGAAAAGTACAATACAATGATATGAGAATGTCGCAACCAAAATTGTGACAGGACAACGAACAAAAAATAAGATTTGAAAAAAAACAGAGTTTGTAGTTGTCACCATAGTTCATTCTAGAAAACTACGAAAAAAACCAAAAAGATTAGACAAGCTCTGCAAAAAACTAGATTTTGGGTCCAAGAATCGGTTACATGTGGAGAAGGTATTAATACCCCATAATGTCCATCCTAAGACGATACTTTTAATTAAACATGGAAAAGGATGTGGTTTTTCAAAACATTTATTTTTCCCAAAAGTAATAATAAAAGAATGTACAAAAGAAACAAAAATAATATTTTGTTTTTTGGGCCCGAAGATTAATCATCGCTCTTACGTATCTCCATTTATAATGGAAAATCATGGTTACGTAGTTCTTTATGAAAAAACTATTCATAAATCTATTTGGAAAAAGATTTGAATATTTTGATATTTTTGAAAACCTTTTTATTTAAATTTTTCTTATTTTTACTTTTTGAATAAGATATTAGACCAATCTCGAGGAGAAGGTCTATATGCAAAAGATTTGGTGACCATTACCATGTAGAGGGTCCTGATCCGACAAATCACTTTGTTTTGTTATTTTCTTTTCTAACTTTCGGAAAAAAACATATTAGACCAATCCCGATAAGAAGGTCTATATCGGAAGAAAAGAAATCAATGACCATTGTCTCGCAGAGGGCCTCAATGTGACAATGAAATAAATGACCATTGCTTTGCAGAGGGCCTTGATGTAACAAAGAAATCAATGACCATTGCCTTGTAGAGGGTCTTGATGTAAACATAAGGAAATCAATGATCATTGCCTCGTAAATGATATTGATGTATAAAAGGAGAACCTAGATTTTACTTTTGAAGTGTCAATAAACACCGCGTGGATTCCTACATTGGTGAGATTTACACAAAAAAATTGTCATTGCTGAATGACAATTTAATGGAGTATGATGGATGACATGATGTGAATGTCTTATGAATTCCTATTGAACATTGATTATGCATGACATGTTATGATTTTCTTTTTGAACCTAGATGATGATGCATGCATGAATGCGCGGATGCATGGGTGGAATTCATGAGACCTTTATTTGTTTTTTTTTTCATTCTCCATTTATTTTATTTTTAGAGCAAGGAAAACTAGGCTTAAAGGCTAGACAAAACTAGGCTTGGGACTAGGCAAAACTGGGCTTGTGGGCCAATGTAGAAACTGGGCTAGCAGCCCAATGTCGAAACTAGGCTTGTGAGCCAGTGTAAAACCCGTGAAAATTAAATAATTAAATAAATAATTAATAAATAAATGCAGGTAGTGGGAGCTTTTAAAACATTAATGATTGATTTATATGATGTGGAAAAGTATTAGCTCAAATGGTTGAGAGTACTTAATTGTGTAAGAGGACTTGGGTTCGAATCCTAAGTATGCCATTTATGTGTTATTTAATTTATTATTATTTTTAATAATATGCTTGATCATGTTGGGTGATAATATAATCATTGAATTATATTAAATATCATGAAACATGAATTGATTAAATGAATTAGTTGAATGGTTGTGCATGGAATTAACATTGGTGTAGGTATAGGTTTGAACCTTGATAGATACAAATTTAATTTCTTTTTGCTAAAATTAGTTTAGCATGAAGGTGAAAGGGTATAGAAACCCTAGTTGACAATGGGCAGCCAAGGGAGGTTGGAAAACAGCCACTAAATGGACCTTGAATGGTAATTAAACACTAGTTAATGGCAATTTTCGTTTTAGTGCATTAATCTACCATTAAGGTATCATTAAAAGACAAATTTTGGGTGAGAAGAAGGGTTTCTTAGCTTGTCTTTGTGTCATACTCAAAGGAATACGAAATTGGAGAGTAATCACAGAGGAACTCCCAGGAATCTTTTTTTTAGTAAAGGAATCCAGGTTAGGAGAGCTTTACGCGCTAATTTTATTTTAAATTTGATGAGCATGCTAAATAGAGTAACCTTATGCATTAAATTTATTTTAAATCTGATTCGCATGCTAAATAGAGTAACCTTACGCGTTAACTGTATTTTAACTTTGATTCACATGCTAAATAGAGAAACTTTACGCGTTTACTTTATTTTAAATTTGAATGGCATGCTAAATAGGGTAATTTCATGCATTGATTCATTTAATTATGATTGGTATGCTGAATTTGGTATGATCATGCTTGATATTTTATTCCTTTTAATTTAATGTTTCTGGAAATTTCTAGAAATAGTCTGGTCGGCGATGAACAGCCGCTAGCCGATTCTTTCTAGTCTAGGCCTTTTAGGGTTCTTGCAGAGGAACCACCTGCCAAAAATATTGTAAAAATAGCCTGTTTGACCACTGTTGACCAAATCCTTGCCTAGAGTTGACTGGTTGATTAGTCTTGACTCTTTGATAGTCCATTGAGAGACTGCCACGTGTCAGAGTAGTCTCTCTCTCCATTAGGGTTTGACTGTCGTGAGTGGCTGCGCGAAGGCTACGGTGGTTGTTTTGGAAATGCCGAAAGGCTAGGTCCGCGGCTGTTTCGGAAAGATGGTGATAGGTTCGCATTTTTGGGAGCGGCGTGGGTGATGTCGAGAATTGTTGCAGCTGCAGATTGAAAGTGGTGCTGCCATGGAAGGTGTCAAGCATGGTGATGGCGTGTAATCTGCTGCCAAGAGAGCTGCCGCGATGAAGAAGACAACTACAGGTTCACTGTGGCGAGGTTGTTGTAGATTCGAACTGCAGGATGGCGCATCGACCATGGCGCATGGGCAGACGCGGCGACACCGTGGCTGGCGACGAGAATTGTTCGAACAAGCGTAGGCCGTGTGTCGCGAATAGTTTCACGAGATGATATGGTGCTACCGTGGCGGTTTCCAGCAACATGATGAGGGAGGAAGAAGAAGGTGCGACGACCATGGAGTTCGACAGTTCGTGTGCGAAGAAAGTGCAACCATGGATTCCGGCGTGGTGGTGGCAACGGGATTTGCGAGTGTAGTCATGGTGTGGTGGTGGTTGCGGGATGTGCGGAGAAGGAGACATAGTCGCGAACCTCACCGATGCCGCAGCGGTGACGATATTTTCCGGTGATGGTGCGACGGGATGACTACGTTCCGACATGAGTAGTAGTGGCCAAACGTAGTCATGGCGGCCATTGGGGATGCTGGCGGCGGAAGGGTGATGGTGAGGGAGAATGAGATTAGGGTTAGGGTTTTGGTTGTGTGAAGGAGAGAGAGAGAGAGAGTGTGTGAGTGATGAGGTGTCATGTTTTGGTTGGTTATTTTAGTGAGTGGGAGATTGAGGATGTGGCATATTTTCATTGGTTAAGTTAGTAAGTGGAGGATATCCACGTGGCGAAATCTGGTGGATTGGAGTTTAAGTGACCTTAGGGGTACAACTTAGTAAAAAGAAGGGGTGCAGAACAAAAATAGAAAGTCTCATTTACAAAAGGGGGTGTAAACTTGAAAACAAGGGGGTGTAGTTAGCTCTAGAAATGACCTTTTTCATAAATAGATAATCCAATTGGAAAAAGGGGGTGTAAACATGAGAATTGGGGGTGCATTTAGTACCTAAACTATTACTCTCCAAAATTATGATTTTGGGACTTAAATTATGAATTAAAAGATTCACTATTTACACTCTTAAGGACCTAAATTAAATTACAATTGCATTATAATACTCAAGGATGTCCAATAATATAGTATGCCACTAAATACAATGTTTAAGTGAAAAAAAAATATTAAATTCCCAAAATTTAATTATTTAATGTGAGCAAAGGTTTGACTCATCATACCATCTAGGCGGTTTGGAATCGGGCAGCGCCTGGCGGTACGTGTCCCCCGCCAGGCGATTTTACTACAGCAGTATTGGTGTTCTTGATTCTGTGGGCGTGATCTATAAGGCTTATGGTGATGCTTCAAAGGTGGGATTGTTGGTGTTCCTTGAGTTGTGGCTCAGAATGTATCCCTTGAGTTGTGGCTCGGGATAAGGGTTAAAGCACGTGGTATTCCTTGAGTTGTGGCTCAGAATTGCATCTCTTAAGTTGTGGCTCGAGATGACAGATGAACACGAGGAACTCTTGGGTTGTGGCTCGGATTGGCGAGTGTTACCGGTGTGAGTGTGCTGGTTGTGGCCAGTACGGATGGGTCCAGATAGATTGCCCTCCTCAGTAGTTGACTGACGAGTTTGGTAGTCTTAGGACGTTGCGAACTATGTTCGTATTTGGGAACTCCACCTGGCATTACGGTGTATGATCCGTAACATGATTTCCCGCACGTACTTTATTGGTTGTGGCCGATAGGTATGACAGCAAGCCACCTCGAAGTAATCACTAGAAGATGTAGAACACGAATAACCTGGTTGTGGCCAGGTGGTATGAATTAAAAGGGATGGAATTCATTTGGGATGAATGTGTTGCCTATATATAAATATGTTGTATATGTGCATATATATTGGTATATGTTTTATCTGTTAAGCTCACCCTATTTTCTTGTGTTTGGTGATGATCGTGTATGCGGTACACATGAGCAGATGATGTTGATGTAGGTGGTCCTGGTGAGACTTAGCTACGAAGTGGGGATAACATGGGAGCTATAGATATATTTTATGTTTGGAAATAAATTGTAAACTCTTATGAGAGGTCTTTATATCATTTTCAGTTTTATAGACTATGGATTTTGGAATTTTATTTGGAAGTAATAAAGTTTTAAATTTCCCACGCTTTATGGGAAATGAAGTATTATTAATTGCGATGTAATTATTGTTTTATCTATTTTATTTAATTAAATCCGTAATATCTGACGAGATGTTACAACCAGTGTGGAAATTGGGCTTGGGGGCTAGTGTGAAAACTAGGCTTGTAGGCTAGTGTGGAAACTGGGTTTGCGGGCCAATGTGGAAACTAGGCTATGGGCTAGGGTGGAAACTAGGCTTAGGGGCCACTATGGAAACTAGGCTTGTGGTATATTGGTTATTCATAATGAATGAAGAGAACCATCAATTCAAGAAACATCATAAAGACAAATTTGTTTCCTTTTCTTTTAATTTTCTTCCTTTTAAAAAATAAAGGATTCGATAACCATTGATATGATTAAAGAGGGTTTCGATTGGAAAGGTGGAAATGATTTTTTTTAAAGATGGATGATGCATGTATGCAAGACTTGGTATGATGCTCGAAATGCCTTGTGTATGATTGTTCCTTTTGCATTTTTATGAAAACAAATTGAATTGATCCCCATTTCATTGTTATTTCGAATTCATGGAATCATTATACTTTGAATTTTTTTTACTTTTCCAAATCATTTCTTTGGTGTAATCAGTTTAGTAACAAACCTTTTTTTTAATCATTACTTTTGAAACCCTATTTGAATGACATGCATGAAATTGTCAAGGGGTTGAAAAGGCATGGATGAGGTGATGAAGATTAACTAGGGAGTTGCCCCAATTTGAATTGGTCTCGAAGCACAAAATGTGTTTAGGCTTTCCCATTCATTGATGGTATGAAGGAAATGATGGGGACTTCAAAAATTTCCCCCTAGTGTGAGAGCCTATGATGGTCTTAGGGTGCAAAAGTGTGTTTGACTTTTCCCAATTGAGGAGATTGAAAAATGACGGGGTCTTCACAAGTTGTCCCTAATGTGATCACAGTCTTTAATGAAAATAAATGCCTTAATTCGGAATGAATGATAGGAATATATAACTTATAAACAAAGTGATTGCCCCAATTTGGGTTTGGGATTGATAAAGATGGACTATTTTGAGGTTGGTCAAGGTTTAGGCTTGGAGCGAGAGATATTGTACGAGCAAAGATGGAGTTTCATGAAGAATGAATTGAATACAACCAAAATTTAGCTTAATTGTTTGATTGTCCGTGCTAATTTTAAAGCTTTGAAAACATGTCACCCAAAAATAAACTGCCCCAATGTTTAAAAACAAGTCTCTGAACACACTTTTTCAATCTTTTTTCCATCACTTTTTAGAACAAACTTATTAGCAAATCAAAATTTTCCTCTAAATTAAAACCTTCCAAAAATAAAACGGAATCTTTGATATGTGTGAACTTTATTAGGATTGTATCGTGGCCAGGCTACGGGTATGGAAGTAAATGATAGTAAAGGCCCAAAAAAGTGATGTAAGGGTTGTTCAAGATCTTTGAATAATGTTTCATTCAATATTTGTTTGACTTCTTATTTTTCACCTTTTGCTTCTCTTTTTCTTTTCTTTTCTTGATATAACCATTTCTTTTCTTTTTGTTTTTGATATTTTTGTATTGGTAAACTACCAGTCGGATAAAAAAAATGCAAACATTATGTTAACCCTCAGTGTGAGGGTGACCCTTGTTTAATATAATTTGAAATATTTTTTTAAGGCTCAAATTGGGTTGCAAAGGATAACTTTTTTTTGGTTTTATTTTTTTAATAAAGAAACGTGGTCACACATCATTTCAAATCATGGTTGTTTTTCAAAAAAAAAATTAATTCAAAAGAAAATAATTTATTTCATATAATAAGATGCCCCTTGGTTTCTTCTCTTTATTTTTTTCTCCCTTTTTTTGTCTTATATTTGCCTAGACAATCCTTCAGGGTTTTCAATTTAGTTGAGTTTTCCTCATTTTTTTATTTAGAGAGTTTCTTATAATCATTTTAAGGTATCTATCCTCTTGATGATAATCTTCCACAGAAATGAAAACAAGGTTTATGATGGAAGAGAGATGGAAAATGAGATGGATTTGAGCGATTTCATGTATACAATACTAGATGGATGCTTCAAAAGAAATTATATCAAACAAAATTTTATTTCTTTACTCAATCCACTAATTTGACCAAAAAACGTTTTATTATTTTCTCATTTTTCATAAGAAAGATTCCAAGAATTTGGAGATAAGGAAAGTGGGAAACAATTTGAACTTATTGAAGTGCAATTTTTTTGTTTTTTTTTCTAAAATTTATGTCGATGCATGCTATGTGTTTGAATCTTTGGACATGGTACCATGAATGACCACAAAATGGAAATGCAATCATATTTGTGCATCGCATGACACTTATTCACATGATATGCTAATAAAATGTATGCTTATGCATTACAAGGCATTTTTTCCTTTTTTTTAATAATGATGCGATTTTGATGAATTTATTATTATATACAAGGAAATGTGGGGGTAAAGGATAGAAATATTCTCCCTTTTGTGCCTTAATTTAACATAGGTTCGACCCTTAAAGTTCTAAGGCAAAATATATGTGCTCACAAGGATAGTTCCCTAATACCAAAAGATCAAGGTCACTAGAGTTATGGCCCATTTCATGGCATTTTCTATGATAGTTGGTAAACAACAAGAAGTGCGAGTACCAATGAAGCAAACAAACTCTAGTTGGGGTTCTCACAATGACCACTTGGGAAGTACATCCATTATGGCACTATTACATAATCCCCTCTAATTCTAGACAACTTAGACCCGAGTATAGGGTCCCACTCATGTAATGAACAAAATGTGTGTGTGAAGGGAGAATACAATGTATACCTAAACCCCCACCTGACAATAATCCCAAATACCAAAGAACATACACATACAACTATTCCAAAGATTAAAAAGAGACAAGAATATACATACCTAAAAAGAAATAAAAAGGAAAAATAAAAAATATGAAGGAAAACCACATCAATTTTGCACATTCAAATACATGGCCAGACTCTCTAGCATCCCCAGTGGAGTCGCCATCTATCGCAACCGAGATCGAGATCGGATGACGAACCAAAAATAAAATTTGAGAAAAATAGTTTGGAGTTGTCACCATAGTTTATTCTGGAAAATTATGGAAAAACCAAAAAGATAAGACAATGTCTGCAAAAAACCAGATTTTGGGTTACCGCCCGAGAGTCCTAAAATGATACCTTTAATTAAACGTGCAAAAGGATTTGGCTTTTTCAAAACATTTATTTTTTCCAAAAATAATAATAAAAAAATGTACAAAAGAAACAAAAATAATATTTTGGTTTTTTAGGCCTGACAAAGATTAATCCTCGCTCTTATATATCTCCATTTACAATGGAAAATTATAGTTATGTAGTTCTTTATGAAAAAACTATTCGGAAAACTATCTGGATAATGATTTGAATTTTTTGATATTTTTGAAACCCTTTTTATTTAAATTTTTTGTATTTTGAATTATTTTAAAATTGGTGCCATGCGACGCAAGCGGTCAAACAGACACTTGAAATAAATTCTTTTTTTAATCTTTATATATTTCATTTTTTTAATCATTTATAATTTTTCATTTTTTTTAAATTTATTTTAAAGTGGATGTGAATGTCACTACAATGCGACATGAGCTACCAGATAGATGTCAGAGAGTAAACAAATAAAACTATTTCTTATTTTTAGATCTTTATATATTTTTTGGAAGAAAAAAACGAAATTTTAAAATGAGTGTCACGCGATGCGAGCTGCCGGACAGACACTAAAGAAATGGGCAAAAATATTTTATGATTAAAAAATAATAATAATGAAAATTGGAAAAAGTAAATCAAGAGATAAAAGAAACTGAGAGTGGTGTACCTTAAAAATGTTTCAACATTTCTTCTTCTACATCAATCTCACCCTTTGATCTTGGACATTACAACTGTAACATCCTCGTAGGATATTACTTAAAATAAAATAAAGTAAAAAAAAAAAACTTCTCATTTATTCTTAAACCATTTCCCAAAAACGCGGGAAATTTTAAAACTTTAAAACATCAATAATAATTTATTAATAGTCACATTATTCTAAAATTCGTCTTTACAAGATAAAAATCCAAAGCCATGAAAACTGAAAACAAATTACAAGATTTAAAATAAAGTCTTGTATAAATAAATCCCTTGTACGCTGAGCCCACTCTCCGCCACTAAGTAGCTCCTAGCTCACCTGAAACATCATCTGCTCCCGGATAATAAATTACCCGATCATCGCCACACACACAGATAGGGTGAGCTATGCACAAATATACTTATACATAAAATAAATATGCCATCCATCCTAAGGAAAAGAACATCACTTAAAGTATTTCATTATTTTCAAATTACCCATCCCTGATCTCAAAGTCCTTCATGAGTCGTATGCATGAACTAGGTTATGGGACTTCACCGTGCTCCCATGAAACTAACTTATTCGTGGTCCAACCCTACGAGCCTATCCTGCTCATAGTCCTGCCCTACAGACTCCACATCTGTAGTAACCCATCCAAGCCTTCCTTGCTCAGACCATGGCACGTACGCAATCACCATACTATGGACTCCTCGCCCAATAGCAGCCGACAGGAACATAACAGTTCCTTGCCCATTGTGCGTCCGACGCATGTAATCACTATACTAAGGATTCCTCGCCACTTAGCAGCCGACGAGAACTACACAGTTCCATGCCCATCATTCGTCCAACTATCAAGCACATCCCAGACCCCTATTAGACTTAGTCCTTCAAGCCCAAACACCACAAGCAAAAGCATATAATTCCTATACTTTAGAAACTCACAATCAAACAGTCCTACATCACACACAAACATGAAACTCGTAGTATTCTTGCTTAAGCTAGAGCTCTTCGCCCAGGCTAGCCCGTCAGCCTCGCTTAAGCCACCCCACCTCGCCTGAGTGAGCGTGAAACAGTGGCTTCACCACCTCATCTCGCTTAGGCAAGCTCTTCTCGCCTGAGCGAGTCATACTTGCGCCCAAAAACACACAGACCTCGCCTGAACGAGAAGTCGACTTAAAATTTGTGTCACACTACTTCATGAACTCACTTAGGCGAGCCACTCTCGCCTAAGCGAGAGTATCCATCGCTCAGAACTCAAACACTTCTCGCCTGGTCGAGAAGTCGCGCCCAACTTGTGAGGCTTCATCGCGACCTCGCTTAGGCGAGCCTCACTCGCCTGAGCGAGTGAACGTGTCGCTCAAACCCAAACTTTGTCGCCTGAGCGAGAAGCTCGAGCCAAAACCCTGAATGAATTTATGCAACTCTCGCCTAGGCGAGAGAGACTCGCTTGGGCGAAACTTGCAGAGTTTCGCCACTGTTCACGTACCAATACACCAAAACAATGCCAAACTTACAATGCAATCACTCTCATTCACTCTGTTTCATCAATCAATACATAAAAACACACTGTAATATGTTTGAATCCCCTAAGACGCATAATTTGACCACAAATAACAATAACAGTACCCAAAACCCTCATCTAATTCTTATAAAACACCAAAAGGACTTTATACACAACATCCCATCCACCAATTCTCAATCGCAGTGCACATAATACCATAATCATACCATATAGACTACAATTTAGAATAAAACGCAGAAACACATGAAAAATTCATACAAATAAACTCAGCACCCCTAACCTGGAATTCTTGATTAAAAATTGAGAAGGATGACAGTTCCTTGGTTCACCCAGGCTTTTGTTTCATCCCTTGCACACTAAAAAACTCACCTTAATAAGGTGTTAATTGCTATTCAAGAGCCATCATTTGGTGGTTTTTCAGCCCTTATTGTTTTCCCTTCAGCTAGGTTTTCTTTGCCTCTTCACATTCAAACCATAACTACTATTTAGCAAAAAGGAAGTCAGATTTAGGTTCACCAAGGTTTGAACCCATACCATTCCAAATACAAAGCCAAAGCACAACCAACCAACCAATTCATGTTTTGTGATACATTCCCATCAGTATAGGGTTACATTACCACTTCCATGCTCATACATATTATTAAAATTAATAATAAAACAACAATACATAATTGGCATACATAGGACTCAAACTCAAGTCCTTTCACACAATCAAAGTACTCTCAACCACTTGACCTAGTACTTTTCCACGTCACATCAAACAATATTTAATGCTATAAAGGCTCTTTCTACCCGCATTTATTAATTAATTAATTATTTAATTAATTAATTTTCACGCGTCTTACAATGACTACCTTTTCTCTTTTCTTCTCATCTTCTACGGAGGTGTGTGTGGGTGGTAATGAGAAAGAAAGAAAAAGTGTAGAGAATATTTTATTTTTTCGATCCATTTTTCATATGACAGACGGTTATTTATATCCACTCATTTTTAATATCAATGCAATCCTAGCCTTAATTATAATGAACAAAATAAGGAATGAATTGGTCACGATAGCAACATATTACGGGAATCAAATCACAGCAAATCAGAGAACATTATCAGTAATATTGATTCATTAGAACAGATATTGCTTCTAATTATTAGAATCAAATCACAATTTTCTCTATTAGGAACACATGGTAGAAAAACAAAGAGTGAGGACGAAAACACATTGGGTTGTTGGGTTCATGAGGAGATGTGATAATTAAAAACAAAATGGACTCTTCCTTTTTTCTTTTTTTTCATCTTTTTCATATCTCTTTTTTTTTTTTTTGCTAAAATTAAAGTTTGAAGAAAAATTTATTTCACCATTTTATATTTACCATTAACTAAAATACATTTTTTTATTTTCTTTTTTATATTTTTTGAAAATAAATTTATTCACCCAGACGAAATTGGGTGTTGACAAAGAAAGTTTAAAATGATGCAAACATATGATAGATGCAATTTAATCATGTAGAGAATAAACAAAACTCAATTTTATACTTTAAGGATAGACGAACAACTATAAGCATGGCAACATTTGGCTAATGAATGTGGATGCAAACCTTGAGCATAAAAATGACCCATTTTGGATGCTCATTATGTATGCAATGTGAAATGAACTTACCATCATCTAATCATGCAGAAAATGCAAGAAACTAAAAATCTCCATTTGGGTACTGATTACATGCATTAAAACTTGGAATTCAAAATGCTACATAGTACACAAATTGAAATAGTGAATGCAATGCAGATGCAACACTATCAAGCAACAACAAATTGTAGAGAAATTAAAACCATAGGTAACTAGGTTGAGAAGGTCACTACACTAAGCATGAAACCAAATAATGGAAATTTGTAAGAAAACAAGGTAAAGTAAGAAATTCAAAGTTTGGCAGATCTTTAAAAATGAAGTGTGGACTTATAGCTACAAGAATAAAAACCCATAATTCAAATCCTTGCTTCAATTAGTGTATTAGCCCAAATCTAACTCAAGAAGACATCTTGGAAAAACAACGCCAACTTTGGGGTCCTTTGGTTCTAAAATAGAAGCCAAACAATGCTCATTCATCATAACATTTCAATCAATGCAAGAAAACTATTATGGATTAAGAGATGAATAATAGAGAAAAAGAAACTCATAGTGGTAAAGACCCATTTTTAGAATTAGCAAATATTGTGTTACAGTAATTAAGAAAACTGAAGGAAGATCCTGAAATGACATTAAGATAACCAAGGTTATCTATATGTGAAGGTTAACTTCGAAGAGCTCTAAAGAAGAAGAGAAGTTCAGTTAATGAAAGTAAAAATAAGAACACACACTAGACCACCTAAGTGTCAATTTAAATGAACATTAAAGTAACAAAAGGGAAGAAAGATGGTAAAAGATGGAAGACAAAAAGAGGGGAGGGGACTCCATGGTGATGGCACGCCACTTAAGGGGCACAAGGTTCACCATACTCAAGATTAGTGGTGTATATTGTCACTTGAGTTTTAGACTCCAAACAAGAAGATGAAGATCACACTCTCAGGGATAACACTCTCACAAAGTAGTCAAATATAAGTGTATATACTAAAAAATATTCAACCATTGCCTTCTTCAGTAGTTAGCTGACGAGTTTGGTAGTCTTGGGATGTTACGAACTATGTTCGTATTTGGGAACTCCACTTGGCGTTACGGTGTATGATCCATAGCAATGGTTTCCCGCACGTGTTCTATCGGTTGTGGCTGATAGGTATGGCAGTAAGACACCTTGGGGTACTCACTAAAAGACGTAGAACATGATTGACATGGTTGTGGCCATGTGGTGTGGAATCAAGGGAAGGGATTCCTTTGTTGTATTTGTGTGATATATATATATGTGTTTATATTTATATGTTTATTCTGTTAGCTCACCCTATCTGCTTGTGTTTGGCGATGATCGTATACGCGGTATACGTGAGCAGATGGTGTTGTAGGTGGATTTGGTGAGGCATAGAGCCAGAACGGGGCTAGTCTTGGGGCAATTTTCTCACCTTGTGTTTGGATGGAGCATTTCAACAATGTTTAGAAATTGAAATGCTTTGCATTTGAATTGCTTGCAATTAAATTCCATTCATTTTTTAAATAATTTGTTTGGATAAGGAAATTAAAATACCTTAAATTTCAATTTCTTGTTTGGAAAAAAAATTGAATTTATTGTGAGATAAAATTTCATTTTAACAATATTTATTTTAGGCTTAATTATGTTTTGAATTCATGATAAATTTGGAAACCCGACGATCAAGAAGGGCCCGATGACACGGACGGGTTCGATGACCCGGACGGGCCCGACGTCCTAGACGGGTCGACATCCTAGACAGGTCTGACGACTCGGACGAGTCTTCCAAACTGTTGGACTCGTCTAGGTCGTTGGGCTCGTCCGGATAGTTTGACACGTTCGACTCGTCGGGCTCGTCTGTGTCGTTGGGACCGTCCATGTCGTCGGGCCCGTCTGGATCGTCGGGCTTGACGGTTTGGAAGGGTCCGTACGGGTTTTCGAGCCCGTCCAGGTCATCGGACCCGTCCAGGTTGTTAGGCCCATCCGAGTCATCGGGCAGTCTGTGTCATAGGACTCGTCCAGGTGGTCAGGCTCATTCGGGTCGTCGGGCCCATCTGGATCGTCGGGCTCGTTCAGGTTGTTGGACCCGTCTGGATTATCGAGTCCGCCAGATCATTGGTCTTGTCTAGATAGTTTGCCCCATCCGAGTCGTCGGGCCATTCTGGGTCGTCGGGCCCGTTCTGGTCGTAAGCCTCGTTCGGTTCGTCGGGCCCGTCTGGGTCGTTAGGCCCGTCTAGGTCAACAGACGGGCCCATCTAGATCATCGAGCCCATTCAGGTCGTTGGATCTGTTTGGGTCGTCGAGCCCATTCGGGTCGTTGGACCCGTCTGGATCATCGAGCCCATTCGGGTTGTCAGACCCGTCTGAATCGTCGACCCTGTTTGTGTCATCGGGCCTACCAAAGAGTCTAGAATGTGAAGTTGAGTGAGAAGAATTTCAAATTCCACCTATTTTGAGGGTATTTGAATTTGTACTAATTTAGCTAATTGAAATCCCTAAAAAAATGCTTGCATTTGAAATGCTTTTTAATTTTTGTATCCAAACAAAGCATTTCAGTACAAAGAAATATAAATTCTTCAAAAAAATGAATTACTTCATTAAAATACTCTATCCAAACACACTCTCAGAGTTTTTACATTGTTTTTATGATTTCAAATCAGTTGTAATTATTAATATTACTAAACTATTTGTTAATGGTAATAGTAATTATATTCAAGGATTTTGGAATCTTTATTTATTTAATAAAGTTGAAATTTCCCGCGTTTTTGGGAAATGGATTTATAATTAATGAGTTTTTATTTTCTTATTTTATTTTATTATTTAAACCCGTAATATCCTAACGGGATGTTACACACTCACCCCCAATTATGCAAGGAATCATACCATTTTCATCCAATAATATACTTCCATGCCTTCAATCACATTAAAATTCACAAATCATACACATAATCTTAGTTGAACCCTCTCAAACACTCGGGAACCACAAGACAAGATGGTAGCTTTCTCCTTGACACAATCCAAATATACTAGGAAATTGATTCACAAAGCCAACATGTTAGATTTAAAGCCACAAGCTACACCTATGGTTGCTCTACTAAAGTTAATTGAGAATAAGATATGCTTGGTCAAATCCTTCTTATTATAGATCTATAGTAGGAGCACTTCAAATGTTGGTGTAAAAGTTCAACATCATGTTATTTTGATTGAAAGCTAAAATACAACAAAGATTAAATATTAAAACATGCAGAAGTTGAGTCTAATAAATGTTGTACAAGTCATGGGTGCATTTTTTAGTTTGGCAGACCATAGAGTACTATCTAGATTTCCACTACGCTTGATAAGTGAATGATGATGATTAGATGATGTATAGTAAAAGACTTGAAGCTTACATGAACTTAAAGAATATTCTTAAAGCTTAAGCTTGTGATGCAAGGAATGTCTTCACCATCTTTCATCAAGAGATCTACGCCAAATTCAAGTTTCATTCAAATAATTGTTGGTAGCTAAAGTTGAAATTTCCACCTGCTTTTTCTAGCACATGCATATGTCAACTCTGATTCAGTTATCTGGCCAGCACAGTGTGTCCTTTTATCACTCTTTGAAGTAAAAAGCTATGCAACCTAGGGAGAGACATATTATTAGTTATTGAAGAAGTTGCATAAAGAAGAGAAGAATAATTAATATTGCATAGAATGCATTCAACGTCTAAGCTCGAAAAACAATAGTAAAAAGAAGAAAAAGACATTTATTTTAGTTCAAAGCTACTCAATAGGAAGAAAGGAAATTAGAATGATTACTTCCTCATGAACCTATGTAAAGACATTCTTTCGAGAAGAAGAAAAGAAGAATATTCAGTGCTTATGGTGCCAAAACACTATTGAAGGACTTATTAAAAGAAGAATATACATTACTCCATGCATTAATATGAATGACTTATTAAAAGAATACTTAGTGATGAATGCATATTTATACTCTCAGTTAGCCTTTAATCTTATATTTTAATTAGGATTCATTATAATTGGGTTGACTGAGCATGAGATATAAAACATGTTTAAAAATAGATTTTTAGTTGCATAAAAGTTCTTTGGATATTTTGAGGTGTGTTACTCCAACTACAGCTAAGTTGAGCTTAGGGAGGTGTGGAAATAAATTGATCAAAACTTTATGACACCTTAAAGATAAATCCAACAATAGAAAATAATCAAAACCCAAATTCAAGCCAAGTATTGTTTGAAAAAGGCAAGAAAAGCATGAAAAGGGGAAGAAATTTGGCTAAGCCAGGAAGAAAGAACGAGCAACACAAATTAAACCTTGTGGTTTTCTCTATTTTTCCTACAAAAAAGGCTTTGATAATTGATAAATCTTTATGATAAAAGATCATTTGGGACAAATATATCTTTAAATATTTTATTTGATAATTTAAAATAATTATCTTATTTTATTATATCAGTAAATATAAAAAGGATAATATTTATCAAATCTTTTTTAATATGACAAGATCTTCTTAAATCCTTTTAGATCTCTATAACAACCAAATATATATTGAAGATATTAGATTATTTAAAAGATAATCAGAAGAGATTACATTATCAAAAAGAAGATTATAAATAAAACAAAGCTCACTCCAATTTTAAAATAAATACAGTCAAAAAAATATATTAGAACGGTTTAGAAACGCTGTGGGAAACCTAATTTTATCCTTTGCACCATTCTCTTATATTTTTATATTATTTTTTATGTATCATGGAGTGTTAAATCTTTGAAGATGATTTGGTTATAATTTCTTAGGTAGATTCAAATTTCATTCTTTTTTTTTTTCTTTCTTTTTCAGAATCTAAAATCCACTTACCTGGCACGATACACCATAAAACACGAAGTAAATTCCGGATCCATCTACGGTGAAGATACATTTATTTTACGTGTCAAATTTCAGAAGACCCAAAATATTTAAGGTTGATGGGAGTACGAGAAAAAGAAAAAAAAAAAAACTCTCACAAGATTTCGAATGAGGCGCCGCACAAATTGGGTGCTAAATACAACCAAGCCACGTGGCATCACAAGTCCTACAGCCACCACCAAGTACAGGACTTCATTAAATTAAGTAACTTAATAAATTCACACCTTATTAAAATAATATTAATATTTTAATATTTTTTACAATATTTAATTACAAATTTACTGTTTATTATATATTGTTTTTAAAACACTCACATCATAATTCTGTACAATTTGTGGCTCGTCAACATATATGCTTTCTTAAAATAATAATCATATATCATCCATATTTGACTTGAAAATTCCCAGATATCGAGTGCATGCACCTTCCGAGCTCTCGCATGAATCATTATACTTTGGACTTCGAAATGAAATAAAAATAATAATGTCATGGAAATTAGTTTCATATAAAGAGACTTCGATTTATTTTAACTTTATTTGATCTCACTATTTTAAAATTGCTTTTATTTAATTAGAGTTTTAATTTATTCTTAGACTAATTTAAAAAATGGTTTTGAGAATATTGATTTTTAAACATGAGTAACGCAATAAACGGTGCCGATAAAAAAAAAACGCAATGAACAGTAGTGTTCCAAAGTGAAGAATACATATATAATTGAAGGAAGCTTTTATAAAAGAAATATGATTTAAGTATACATTTAGAGACAGAAAAAAAAATGATAGATTTATAAAATATTTAAATTGATAAAAAGAAAGAAATATAAAGAAACAAACATGCAACAAATATACATAAAATAAAAATAAATATGTATAGAAATATTGATTGCAATTTTCGGTTTTCAGCATTTGCCGAGCAGCCTGGAGTGGAGGCACTTTGCTTTTTGTTGACGGAGTCTCTCTCTCTCTCTGTCTTTCTGGAGTAACTCAGCGCATCATCTTAGACCATAAACTTAGTAGGTGTGAAGCACACTCTTTAAAACCATGGGCATCTTAAAATAGAAACTTTTTTGTCTCCAGTGAAGAACTATTATAATAATAGGAGTGAAATGAATAGTCCGTCTTTGCATTTCAAAACAAATAAAATAATAGAAATAGTTATTTTAAAGACATTTTTTAGGCCCACAAAACAACAAATGAGCTACTATAAAGAGGGAGCAACGGAAGCCTGTATCCTCAGGTTAGCCTCGAACTCGGGATTGCACTTCGAAGTGGTTCTTACGTAAAACACAGAGAGTTGTTAACCTTGAGGTAGCGGGAGAAAGCAAGATAATAAGAAGAGAGAAGAAGCAGAAAGAAAGAAGATGTTGCTCGAAATCGCAATTGGGTTGTTGGTGCT
>Ga0209589_1004156_pt1 | contig 25145 bp, 13 predicted proteins | sample CowpeawhiteBW_FD_187525 | JGI IMG/M metagenome (GOLD analysis project Ga0209589, IMG submission 187525) | Root nodule microbial communities of legume samples collected from California USA - Cow pea white BW (SPAdes) (version 2) | ecosystem: Host-associated > Plants > Roots > Nodule | place: USA...
TGTGGGTTGTCGGAAGGTATTGTGGGTTATAGGGTGGAATATGTGTGGTGTGTAGGGTGGTGGGTATGTTGTAGGGGATCTGGGTGGTAGGGAGGGTAGCGGCGGGGGTTGGGGGTGCGGTAAGCCCTGGTTGACCAGGTGGTAAGTGATGGGGATGGGTGGAGGTAACGGGTGTCTGTTGGGTGGTGGTGAAGGTGTGAGGGGTGGGATTGTATTCACTTTCTTCCTCTGTGGGCTGGAAGGCCGAAGACTTCACAGCTTCAGAAGTTTCTTTGGCTTTTCCCTTCAGATTGGGATCAGCCTCGATCCTGCGCCTCAAGTGAGAGTTCTCTTGCCTCAATGCCTCTATTTCATCAGCGCTGTGTTTCTTCAAATCTGCGAGTTCCTGTTGCATCTTTGCTTGGCCGTCTAGGATGGCAGCCAAATCAGGGGTGATGCGAGGAGGTCCAGAGGGACCAGCATCCGCTTGCTTGTTCACTCCAACTTTGCTACGGGTGGAAACCATCTTCAGAGAAAAACGGGTACTAAAGGTGTTCGTCTCGTGCCTCACGGTGGGCGCCAATTGTTCCTACAGAGAACAAATAAGATAAGTTAGGCACAAGTGCCACCTTACCATGTAGTCCGCTATCTCCTTAGTTGGTCTCTTCCCAGTTGATACATGTTAGCTTGAACCCAGGAGGGGTTACCTACAGAAGAGTCTCCGAAGCTCAAGTAAGTCAAAGCTCTTAGAGAGTCAAATCAGTGATTAATGAATACGTACCTTTAATTATTGGGGTCCACGCGTATTTATAGAGCATTAATGATGTCTGATTACCTCATGGGTTGGGCCTTAACTTGGGCTATGGCTTGGGCCATGAGTGGGCTTGGGCCCCAACCCAGGCCCTTAAGACCTATTGAATGCGGGGGCTTCTATTTTCACTAAGTTTATTGGGGTTGTCGGCCTAGGCTCTAATCTTATCGGGTCTGTTGTCTGTTGTCTGTTGGAGTAGCCGGCCTGGACCGATTACTTACCTTGACAACTTACATTGGTTATACGAGGTGTAGATTATTCTTTTATATATATAAGTTGAAACCAGTATAAGTTAGGCTAACTCGGCCTAGGCTGAATACTTGGTTGCCTTGATATATGCATTGTTTGCTTACATGGTCGAGTTTGGCTAAGTGTGGTACATTTTAGAAACGCTTTTTTCATTTTGTTTACCATTTACAATTTAAATAATTCATATTTTACAAAAGAAAATAGTTCAAAATTTCAAAAGAAACACGTTCAGCAATACTCAGAGGGGATTGTTGTTTTTCAATTTGAAAATTTTCATATTTTGGAAACGTTTTTTATATTGTTTTTTTCATTAACAATTTAAATAATTCATATTTTATATAAGAAAATTTTCTAAAATTTCAACACAACCACTTTGGCCGTTACTCAAAGGGAATTGGTGTTTTTAAATTTGAAAAAAATTCAACTTTTGGTAACACTTTTTTAATTTTTTTTACCCTTTCCATCATTTACAATTTAAATGAGTCATCCGTTATATATAAAAATTGTTCAACATTTCAAAAGATTGGTGTTTTTAAATTTGAAAATTTTCATCTTTCGGAAATGCTTTTTTATTTTTTTTTTACCGTTTTCATGGTTTACAATTTACAAACTTCATATTTTATATAAAAAAATTCTTCAAAATTTCAAAATAAATACATCAGGACATACTTAAAGGGGATTGGTGTTTTCAAATTTCAAAATTTTCATCTTCTAATAACGCTTTTTTCATTTTGTTTACCATTTTCTTTGTTTATAATTTGAATAATTCATATTTTATATATGATATTTGTTCAAAATTTCTGCAGAACCACTTTGGTTGTTACTCAAAGGTAATTAGTGTGTTTAAATTTGAAAATTTTCATCCTTTGAAAGCATTTTTTTAGTTTTTTTTACCCCTTTCACTGTTTACAATTTAAAAGACTCATATGTTATATATAAAAATTGTTCAACATTTCAAAAGAAACACGTTAAGCAACACTCAAGGGGGATTGGTGTTTTTAAATTTATAAATTTTCTACACTTTTTTTATTTTTTTACCATTTTCACCATTTACAATTTAAATAATTCATATTTTATATATGAAATTTGTTCAAAATTTCAATAGAACCACTTTGGTCGTTACTGAAAGGGAATTGGTGATTTTAAATTTTCAAAAATTTCATTTTTGGTAACACTTTTTTAATTTTTTTTTACCCTTTTCACCATTTACAATTTAAATGACTTATGTTAGATATAACAATTGTTCAATATTTCAAACGAAACACGTTGGACAATACTAAGAAGGGATTAAAGTTTTGAAATTTGAAAATTTTCATGTTTTGCTAAATCTTTTTTGATTTTGTTTACCCTTTTCACCATTTAGAATTTAAATAATTCATATTTTCTATATGAAATTTTTTCAAAATTTCAAAAGATACATGTTGGGAAATACTCATAGGGGATTGGTGTTTTTAAAGTTGAAAATTTTCTTGTTTTGGTAATACTTTTTAAATTTTTATTACCATTTTCACCGTTTATAATTTAAATAACCCAGATCTTATAAATAAATTTTTTTTAATGTAAGGACCATTTATTTTTGCCCCTTTTGTTTTAAGGGTTGCCCCAATCTATTGGGCCTAAGGGCTGGCCCAAAGGGGATTCAGACCTAATCTGCCTTAACACCTTCATTCCCATTCACTTTCTGAAAAACAGATTTCCCTACTCCTTCGAGCTGTTGTGCTCACTTTTGTGGTGTCGAGGTCCTCTGCTAACCCCTTCCCAAGTAAGGAAAGCTAGAGCTCAGTGTTTATTTCGATTTCTTTGGTGTTTTATTTCTATTTCTAGGTTTGAGATGATTGACTGTTGTCATTGTTGCTTGAAGATGCTTAAGAATATTGATTTGGTTGAGATGGCTATCTATGCACGCGAGAACAGTGGAGAACTCTGATAATCTCGCCCAAGCGAGCCAGCCTCGTGATGAGTACGTATTTTTTCCCTCATTTAATGTTTAATTATGGGTATTTTAATTGAATTTGTGTGCTTAAAGATTGATTTAATTGAGATTTCCTATAATTGGGTTTATTGAGCATCAGATACAAAAACATGTTAAAAATAGCTTTTTAGTTGCATAAATATTCTTTGGATATTTTGAGGTGTGTTGTGCAGCTACAGCTAAGTTGAGCTCATGGAGGTGTGGAAATAAATTGCTTAAAGCTTCATGACACCTTAAAGATAAATCTAAGAATAGGAAATTATCAAAATCACAAAAATCCAAGGTTAGCATACCATGAAGAAGAAAAGAAAAGCTTGAAAAAGTGAAGAAGTTGGCTAAGCCAAGAAGAGAGCAACAAAAAATTGGACCTTGCGGTTTTCTTTATCTTTATGATAGAAGATAATTTGGGAAAAATATATCTTAGATATTTTATTTTATATTTTTAAATAATTATCTTATTTAATTGTATCATAAAATATTAAAAGATAATAACTACCAAATCTTTTTAAATATGACAAGATCTGATGGAGCTTGGTGGATACATGAAGCTCCAAGTGCAGCGGAAATGATGGAGGAAGCATTGAAGAGGGGAAGGCAAGTTTGTAGGCTCTTGCTTGTAATGGATAGGTGAAAGGATGAATGATTTAGAGGTGGTTCTAGCCTAGGAAGGGGGCTAGAGGTAAAAAGAGTAAGCTCTCTAAAAGATGACTCTCAAGTGGCAATAGTGAGGAGTGTTCTCAACTCAAAGTGTTTATTGCACAAAAATTCAAGAGTGAGTACAATGCTGAAAAATTAAGGCTTTAATACTCAAGCCATTACACATGAGGAATCTTGACCCTTGGATGAGAAGGAGCAAGCATCTTGGCCTTTGATGCTAGCTTGAAGAAGAAGGCTTGATCTTGGCCATTGGATGATGCCTTGGAAAAGGAGGAAGCATTCCTAACCCTTGGATGCTTTAGATCCATGAGGTGTAGGAAGAAGTGTTGACTTCCACTTAGTCCACCTTGGCTCTTTTGATGGCCAAATCTCCTATTGGGCTTAGTCAAGCCCAATTTTATCAATTCAACTACTCATTGTTTGACTTATTATTCTAGAAAGCAAAGCCTAAACAATGGGCCAATATTATTGCTATTCTATTGCTCTTTGAGACACCTCTTCAAATCTTCACATCTTCTTTGGCCCATGTGAAGAGTATGAGAAGTCCATGTGGGTTTGGGCCATCTTGAATGAAGCCCAATTTGATCTTTTTTTAGCATGCCCCTTGTTATTGGGCCTTTTGATGGGCTTGGGCTTGAAGGTGCATGATGGCCATGGATCGGGCCTTGAGCATGATTTGGGCCTAGGCGTTGCCCAAGCTATAAGCCTTGTTGGGATCACATCACTTGGGGAGTAAGGTCTTGGCCAAGAACTGATTTGAATGAATAAGATGGGTGTATTACTTATCTTGTATTATTGTATATGTTATTTCTAATTTTTATCAGCTCACCCTTTCTGTTTGTGATTGGCGATGATCATGTGATTTGTTACACGGGAGCGGATGATGATACAAGTGATGTTGTGGATGCTCAGGCGACGGAGTGAGGGCTAGTTGGGACTAGAGCTAGGGATTTTTTTTATGTTTTAATTTACGATTATGGATTTTGGAACTTGTAATGATTTTACTACTACCATTTTACATATTTTGGCTCGATGTTTAAACATTTTAAATTTCCATGCGTTTGGGAATAATAATATCACATCGATTGGATTTTCATTTTATATCTTATTTATTTAATTAAGTAATATCCCCTAGGGATGTTACAAACTTCGTAGGAATTGGTGTAGTACTCTTGAATGTCAGCAAAATAAGATATTAACTTAAGCAAATAATTAATTACATATACATACAATAAAAATAATTCACAATAGACTACAAATTCATAGACTCATATTACAAAAATAAGAACCTAGGAGTGTGAATAGTCAAAACTACACTATTATAAAAAAATCACTTTAACTAATTAAAAACTTTTGAGAATAAACATATTTTTTAACATAGCTTCTTGAAGAAGATTTTTACACCTTTAAAAATTTGTACACTACTTTTTACATTCTTGATGAGGTCACTTTTACTGTCAAGTGGGTCATAAAACTTATTCTAGAGCTTTCATCTATTCTCCCTCCATAGTTTTCCATTTCTAAACATCATATCTCTTTTAGCCAAGTCTTCATTTACCTTGAACAAAATTGAGGCTTCAAATAATACAAAAGTTAGTCCATATCTTCTATAAAAGAAGAAATATTGGAGAAGTCAACATGTTGGTTAAATTACCTTTAGTGTACTCTCCCACACATGATCCTTGTCATATTTGACCATCTTTCAAAACTTATAACGAATAAGTTATGATTCATTGCTAGCTAGCCACAATGTCCTACAAGTAAAACAGATGCTTCTCCCATTGGTTGATGTTTGTCATCATAGTTGACCACCACACGTAATCCATTAGCCAAGTTATGAACATCCTTTACCTTGACATTGAGTTTTTGAGTAACTCCATTCTCATCTATAAAATTTAAATACATTAATTAAAACTTAATAAATTAAAAGAAAACCACAAAAATTAAAATTACTTATTCTTTACCTATAGAATCAACAACCCAATAGTGGTTTGATTGTCCTCCCTTTTTTGGTTCCACTCTTTTAGGTTCAGATTGAAAAGTGGGTTGAGTAGATTCAGAAACTATTTGTTCAGATGTTGGTTGTACATCATGGTAGAGATTCACTGTGCATTTTCAGATGTTGGTTGTGCAAGCTCAATTCTTGGTTATGCAAGTTCAAAAGTTGGTTAAGTAGGTTCAATTCTTAGTTATGCAATTTGTGTAGGTTGAGTTTTGGGTTGTCCAGGTTGTATAGGTTGAGTTTTGGGTTGTGCAGGTTGAGGTTTAGGCTGTCTAGGTTGTGCAGGTTGAGGTGTAGGCTGTTTAGGTTGTGTAGGCTAGGTTTTAGGCTACCCAGGTTAGGTTTTAGTTGTCGAGGTTGAGTTTTTGGTTGTGTAGGTTCAGTTATTCGTTGTTCATGGGTAGCTTGGAAGTAGTTTCCAACATAATTATCAAAAGTAGATGTATTGTGTTGAATTCCAGGAGTTCTTGAAACTGACTTAACCAAGTTCTTAATTCTTTTTGGTTTAGGCATATCTGCACATAAAAATGAAATATTAAACTCCAAAAACATTGAAGGAAGTGGTGGCTCAGCGATGATCCTAATCTCTATAAATTGCACATAAATACCATTAAAAGAAGTTGAACCAAAAAAAGACTGAACAAGTTGAGAAGAGTTTGAAACCTTAGAGATCTAATTCTTATTATTTTTCATTTGCAGTAGAGTAACTACACTAAATACTTAAAGTTAAAAGCAAGATTTGAATCACTTTAAAGGAACCAAAGGTGAATTTAACATAATAGTATTTAGAAGATGTTTAATGAATTGATTCATGATAAAAGAATAGTAACTTTCTCATATTTAATGTTTCTTTCTTTTGTGCTAAGATTCGAATAAAATTTCTTGTGAACATTTAGTCATCATATACTTTTTTATATTTGTTCCTAATTAGTTTGCATATCACAATAGTAAGAGTCAATTACTTTGACCAATGCATTTACCTTCGGTAGTGTAGAAACCTTCTAAGGTAAGACTTGGGTCCACTAAATACCAAATAACTTGATAAGATTGAACGATAAATTCTTCTATAAAGCAAGTGAGGTCCTAAACTAATTAACGTAGTTTTGTATCAATAGTTGCAGCAACTTAATGTTGTATCAGTGGTTCAACAATGATCAGAAATAACATAAACTCTAGATGATCTATGTTTCAATTATATCTAACAAACAAGTGTCACTCTAAAAAAAAAACAGCAGATCAATTGTGTGTTTTGTGCACAATATAGCCTTTTAAAGATGAAATAAATTCATACTAGTACTCAAGAAATAATATAAGACTTTAGGAGTGTTGGTTCTTTACATGAAGTAAACAGTAGTACACATAGTTCAACTCCTTCAAAATAACACACAACCAAAAATTATGAGCATGAAGATAGTTGGGAATTTAAACATGGCTGAAATTGGTAAATAGTTGGGAACTTACATACGAAAGGGGAGATATGAGACAATAAGTGTAGAGTTGAATGGAAATGATAATGTTAGGTCTAATCCAACAATTATTACTCTGCATTGAGTCATTTTCAATGAGTTCATTGTTAATGTTGTTCTCACTTAGTAAGTCGTCATCTTTATCATCCCTAAATAGTGCTAATTGTTCTAAGACATTGAAAAATTGATTTAAGTCTTGTTGAAGGCACGATTCAACTTTAAAAACATTAATATCTCCTTCTCCCATATCATAAAAGTCTTTTGGTTTCAAATTGACAACGATTTTTCAATCCTTATTGACCTCATCATTGATGTAATATAGCATTTCAACTTGTGAAGCTTCAATATAAAGATCATGTTCCTCACTCCAGTGTGAATCAATCGTGAAAAATCAATACAATTGAAACCCCATGAATCTTTTTTAAACCCCTTATCTTTTGTGGTGTCAGCCCATTTGAACAAAATCACTTTAAAATGACCATAGTAATTGAGCTCAATTATATCTTATAACTTTTCATAATAAGCCAAATTTGCTTGTTTGATGTTATCATTTGCACTGTTTGTAACACATGACGTTGAAGAAGTTAAGAAAACTTCATTTTTTTGGGTTTTCATCCCATGTTCTTGACTTTTAGTTCTAAATTTGAATTCATTTACATTAAAGGTAATAAATCTTCTAGCATGTGGTGTTGGACCTTGAGCTAGATACTTGAGACCATTTGACACTAAAGTTGAAATGTCCAGGTTTTGAATCTCAAGAAAATAACGAACAAATATGTCAACATATTTTTCAAAACTTCAATTTAAATTTTCAAAATAATATTTTACATACCCTTTGAGGAAACCAATTTATGAAATCCTTATTCACCATCTTTTCTATCTTTGTATTTGAAATTCTTCGTCCTCTAGACCGCCTTCGGAAATGATCTTTAAATTCCCTAACATTATATGTGAATGTATTACTAATAATACCATAAAAAACATTATTTGAATAATTAGATTTGTGGTTTATGCTAATACTCACAGAATATAAGGCTTAACTTCAGGACAATTAAATACCACATATCAATGTGCTTGAGTCTTCTTAATGGTTGACAACTCAAAAGTTGAAAAGGCACTTACTATTCTACATATTGATGGAAATAGGGTACTCAAATGACAAGAATTTGTATTAGAATAATCATCCACACGGGAAGGTTTACTACCTCTTGTCTTCATCCCTTCCATATATTGAGAGCAAAAAGTTAGAACCTCTTCAACAAGGTATCCTTCAGCAATAGAACCTTTGGGTTGTGCCTTGTTTCGAACATAGGATTTCAAGTGTCCCAAATACCTATAAAATTTTATGTTAGGACAATGAAACTTTAGACTTTGAAATAAAATATAAAGGTGTGTCAGATATAGTTACCTTTCAATGAGATACATCCAACAGTAATGTACTGAACCTCCAAGTTTTGCCTCACCACTTAGGTGATAAGTTAAATGAACCATGATTGTAAAAAATGTAGGAGGGAATAAAATTTCCAAATGGCAGAGTTTGAATCATGCGTGACTCTATCTTATGAAGATCTAATTGACTTAAGCTTTTGCCACATAATTTTTGAAAAAAGGAACACAGCTCTACTATCATTGCAATCACATTGTTTAGTAAAACATTACGTACGACAATAGGTAGTAATTGTTCCATAAGAATATGTCAATCATGACTATTGAGACAAAAAATCTTTCCATTTTTCAAGTCAATACACTTTTAAATGTTACTTGAGTATCCATCTAGCATTTTAACATTTTTCAAGGTTTGCAAAAATGTTTTTTCTTTGCTTTTGATAATGAAAACAAAGACGACCAAAATATTCCTTTATCATTTGGCCAAAGTTCCTTCCTTATACCCATTTCTTTAAGAACGTTTCGAGCTTTAAGATCATCATTTGATTTCTTAGGATCATTAAGTATAGTGTACAAAACATTGTCATAAATGTTCTTCTCAATATGCGTCACATCTAGACAATGATGCAACAAATTGGTCACCCAATAAGGAAGGTCAAAAAATATACTTCTCTTTTTCCATGGATCTACTCCAACAACCTCAACATTGTTTCCTCGAGCCTTCTTACTTGTATTTGTAGTTTCTAAAGGTTTTTCAAATGTAACATTCAAACCTTCAACTTGTTTAAATATGTTTAAGCCCTCTTACACCACATTAAGAGTACAATAGCCATGACTCAGTACAAAAGCACTTGAGGAGAAGCGCCCGAGGTTTGATTAAAATTGGTCACTACAATAATTATTTAATGGAGTTAAGAAAGAGGTGACAACATGCAACGTAGTGTTGTTGAGTGTTTGCCACTTTCTCCCATACAAAGCCTCGTATAGTACCATCTCATTCCTAGAATGATGTCTATTGTTGTAGGTGAACTCCACCAAAGGCAATAGCTCATCCCAACTCTCCTTATATACTAGCATACACACCTTTAACAGATCTTCCAAAAACTATGTGGTCTTTTTTTATTATCCATCAGTTTGAAGATCATAGGTAGAACTCATCCTAAGCTTACTTCCCAAAGATTTTTGTAATGTCTTCCAAAACCTTGAGTTAAATCCTAGATCTCTATTTGATATTATGCTACTTGAAACTTCGTGTAGCTTTACAACCTCCTTAATGTACAATTTTGTTAACATCTCCAAATACATAATTCAATATATGGGGCTAAAACGTGTGCACTTGGCCATGCTATCAACCACTATGCATATAACATCTACTCTCTTTTGGTTCTTGGTATAAGAGTGACAAAATCCATTGTCATGTTATCCCATTTTCACACTGGAATATCTAATGGTTTCAACAACCCTCCAAGTCTTTAGTTTTCTATCGTGGCCTATTGGCAAGTCATATTAAGCTCCTTTTGGCCAAATAAATAGATACTCAAGGCTCTTGTATTCACTATACACTTGGAACTTGGATCCATATAAGTAGTGCCTCCACATCTTAAGAGCAAAGATCATTATTGCCAACTTTAGGTCATGTTTCAGGTAGTTCTTCTCATGCACTTTCAATTATCTTGAAGCATACGTCACAACTTTCCTTTCCTGCATGAGCACGTGACCTAAACCTTGATGAGATGCATCACAAAAAGTCTTTGAAAGGTTTCCCAAAATCTAGGGTTTTTAACACTAGAGTACTCGTTAACCTTCTCTTCAACTCTTGAAAGCAAGTCTCACACCTCTCTCTCCATATGAAAGGTTGGTCCTTGTGGGTTAACTAAGTTAAGGGTGTCATCAACTTGGAGAACCCTTCTAAAAAATTCATGTAGTATCCTGATAAACCCATAAAACTCCTGACTTAGTCACTATTTCGGGACTCTCCCAATTCAGAACAACCTTCATCCTAGTAGGATCCACCACTACGCCTTGAGCTAAGATCACATGTCTAAGGAATTGTACTTCTTCCAACCATAACTGACACTTGGACATCTTAGCATACACTTTCTTCTCTCGTAGAACTCTCAACATTGTTCTCAAGTGCTTTCCTTCTTCGTTATGAGAATTTGAATAGACGAGGATATCATCTATGAAAACCACCACCAACTTATCCTAGAAAGGGTAAAAGATCCTATTTATGTAATCCATGAATATGAAAAGGACATTGGTTACTCCAAATGGCATCACCATATAATCGTAATGCCCATACCAGGATCTGAAACTTATTTTGCACATATCTTCTTCCTTCACCAAAATTTGATGGTATCCAAACCTCAAATCTATCTTTTAGAACACAATAGCACCATGAAGTTGATCCATCAAATCATCCACTCAATCCACCACCTTTCTTCTTAACTAGTAACACTAGTGCTCCCCAAGGCCCACAGATTGATAAATTGTTTATCTAACAACTCCTCATTATGCCTCTTTAGTTTCACTAACTCACTAGGAGCTATCTTGTAAGGTGTTATTAACATTAGTCCCACTATAGGCACCAAGTCAATTGCGAACTCCAAATTTGTCTATCGTGGTAACTCGTGCACTTCTTTGGAAACACATCCAAGAATTCTTCCACCATTGGAATCCTCATGGTCAGCCCAGCTCATTCTCCCACCATATTGTCAAAACCACGAATCACTTTGTGCCATGTTTTAACTCTCGTTGAACTTGACGAGCAACCACAAACTCTAACCTTTCAGGAACTTTTTCGGAAACATATCTAAGAATTCTTCCACCATTAAAATCCTCTTGGTTTACCCAACTCTTTCTTACACCGTATGGGTATGAACCATGAAGAACTTTGTGCCCCCTTTTTAACTTGTTTGACAAGCAACTTGACGAGCAACCATAAACTCTAACTTTTCAAACATTGGAAACACAACTTCCTTACTACCACAATAAATGAGAATATGATTGGTGCACAACCAATCCATCTCCAAGATGTTGTCTAAACCCTCCAAAGAAAGACATATCTAATTGACTTTGAATTTATGTCCCTTGATCCCCATTGGGCATGCTAAACATGCCAAAACAGTCCTCACTTGTCCTAAAGCTGGAGTAGAAAGTACCTACTCCACTTCTAACTCCCTCATTGGCAAACCTAACTTATCCATGCATGCATGAGAGACTAAGGAATGTGTAGCTCTAAAATCAAACAAAACTCGTACACTACTGCCTTTTATGAAACATACACCTTGGACAAGATTACCTATGCTTGGAACTTCAGCTCCTAACGTTGAAAACACATACCCAATTATTGGGATACTCCACCGTTTCTTCCCATATTTTGCCCTCCATTGGCAATCACTAGGTTCTTTCTCAACAAGCACTCCCTAGAGAAATGTACTACTTAGTGACAAGTGAAACAGTCCCTTTCTCCTAGCCACATGTGCATTGGTTGAGAAGACGTTGTTCAAGACGTTTGATGTTGAGGCCTAGCATAGGCTTGGCCTAATGCACCTTAGTTTTTCCCCTTGCATACCCTTCTTGGTGGCGAGCCACTCTGCTAGATGGTCCATCTAGCTTCTTTGTCAATCTTTCTTTTTCCACTAAGGCAAGGACTCACATATAGATATAGGGGCTATTGCCCTTTTTAGCTTAAGCCTCAATACCTCCAAGTTACTAAACTTCCAAGCCTTAGAAACAACCTACATGTAGAATCTTGCCAGGAATTCAAACATTAAGGCATAAGTTGTCACTTACATGTCTTTGTGCTCTAAACGTAGGAACTCAACTTCCCCTGCATACCTTGTGCTATCTGGGAAATACTTCTCTAAGAACAATAGCTTGAAGTATTCCCTGTTCTCGACATCTCCCTTTGTTGCTAACAATTGTTGAGCTCCCATCCAACAGAAGTCAACCTCTTCAGAAAGTAGGTAGGTGGCAAAAGTCAGTCGCTTGTCCTCAAGACAAGATACGACCTTGAAGATATTCTTTAGCCCTCGCAACCTCTTTTAAGCTTGATTTGAATTTCCACTCCCATGGTACTTGGAAGGTTCATGCCTCATGAACTCCCCAAAACTCAACTCTTTAAGTTGGTTTAGATGCAGACGTCACAATAGTTGCTATAGACACCCTATCGCTCACTATTATAGCCTCACTTTGACGTATATGTGATTTTTTTTCTTTGGAGAGAACCATGGTCTCTGTGTTGGTTCTGCCCAACGCTTTTGAAGGGGTTGGTCTCCGTTTCATTAATGCCCGACACAAGAATTGGGCACCCAACACAACTAAAATGTGGGTTTTTCACACTTTGACCTTTGTTGTCTATTTTGCTCATAACATTTCTATAGATCGCTAATTGAGTTTATTCTTTTTGCGTTTTATCTCAAGGAATAATAAATAGATAGCCACGAGTTATTTTGTGTAGTCATATGTAAGGCAGAAGTAGCAATGAAAAATATTTGTAATCATTATAAACTCTTTGTAGCATAGTCTACGTTAGGGTGAACTAGTTTAAAAAAAAGGATTTGTTGGTTTTATCAAATTTTAATATTTGTGAACAAATTTCAAAAGTATTATATGAATAACAGTTAGCGTCTAATAGACATCATATGAAAAAAAATTGAAGTGTTTATTCAGTCCCCATTTTCTAGAATTTAACATTTATTTCAAAGTTCTCATTCTTAGAAGGGTTTTGATAAATAAGACTAGACGAGGAAGTGCTCATTAAAAAGCTTACCTTGTGTTTGGATGAAGCATTTCAACAATGCTTAGAAATTGAAATGCTTTGTATTTGAATTGCTTGTAATTAAATCCCATTCATTTTTTAAATAACTTGTTTGGATTAGGAAATTAAAATACCTGAAATTTCAATTTCTTATTTGGAAAAAAAATTAAATTTTTGTGAGATAAAATTTAATTTTAACAATATTTATTTTATGCTTAATTATGTTTTGAATTCATGATAAATTTGGAAACATGCTCGACAACCCAGATGGGTCGGGCAGACCCAACTACGCAACCAAATTGGTTAGACTCGACGACCCACCCGAGCTGGACCGACTGAGAAGCCCAGACAGGCTCGGTGGCCCGATGATCTAGAGGCCTGACGGCCCATACTGCACGATTGTTCCGTCAAGTTCGTCAATATGGCCCGGTCCAACCCGTCTAGGTCATTGGCCCAATGCTCCAGACAGGTTCGACGACCCGAACGGGCTCGACGATCAAGACGGACCCAATGACCTGGACGAGCCCGAAGACATGGACGGGCCCGACGAGCTGGACAAGCTCGACAATCCGGACGGGGTCGAATACCCAAACGGGTTCGATGACCCGGACAGGCCCGTACACTCAGACGAGCCCGAAGACCTAGACAGGTCCGACTGGGTCGTCGGGCATGTCCGGTTCGTCGGGCCCATCCGGGTTGTGGGGCCTGTCCGGGTCGTGGGGCCTGTCCGGGTTGTCGGGCCCGTCTGGGTCGTCGGGCCCGTCCGGGTCATCAGGCCCGTCCGAGTCGTCAAGCCCGTCCGGGTCGTCGGGCACGTTCGGGTCATCGAGCCCGTCCGGGTCGTCGGGTACGTCCGAATCGTCGTGCCCGTCCAGATCGTCTAGAATGTGAGGTTGAGTGAGAAGGATTTCAAATTTCATCTATTTTGAGGGTATTTGAATTTCTACTAATTTAGCTAATTGAAATCCTTTAAAAAAATACTTGCATTTGAAATGCTTTTAAATTTCTCTATTCAAATAAAGCATTTTATTACAAAGAAATCTAAATTTTTCAAAAAAATTAATTGCTTCATTAAAATACTCTATCCAAACACATTCTTAATGTCTATATGGGCAAGGAACTTTCAAGACAAAATAATTAACTTAACAAACTAAAATTCACTCAATGCAAATCCACTGTATATAACAAATGTCAGATTGCTTAGTGAATTAACATTCGAGAGAAAGATAGTTAAGAATTCTAAGTAACGAAGATAAATGTCAACTTGCTCAATGAATTTACATGCGCTCAAAAAATTTCTCCAATAAAAATAAAAATAAAAACTATATAAAAAAAATTGTTAAAGGAATCTTAAGGCTTTGTCGAAGACGGTCTACTTGTCCACTCATTCTCAAACAAAGATTTTTCAAAAGTTTTAAACTCTATTCAAGTCCTCTCCTAGAGTTAACTTTTAATTTCATAAGAAGTGGATTTTCTCTCACGCACGACTAAAGCACTTAAGTGTGGGAATAAGGTGCCAAAGGAAAATAGGAGTTGAGATTGGGATAAAGGGCGACAAAAGGCAAGAAAATAAAATGAGACACCAATTGTAGCTTTTATGTCGTTTATATTTTATAATAAATAATATGAAATGTGATACATATTACATCTCTCTTCCTTTATCTAATGCAAAATAAAGACAGTACATCGGTTCAAATAGAAACTAATATAATATCAATTCACTTCTAGTTACAGAAGTAAGCAAGAAGTAACCGGTGTTGAAAGTGTTTTTAAAGGGTTAAATATGTTTTGATCTCTCAAGTTTCAGCGAAATTTGGAATTAGCCCCTCATCAAAACTTTTGACCAATTTAGTCTTTCATCTTTCAAAATGCATGAATTTAGTCTTTTTAATCAAATTTTGTTAAGTTTATCTGACGTTTCAAGCACATTTCATGATAGTATTTAAATTATTTATTCTGTTTGACATATTTTTGCTTCAATTTTAACTTAAATACTATCATGATATGTGCTTGAAACATCAGATAAACTTAACAAAATTTGGTTAAAAAGACTAAATTCACGCATTTTTTAAAGATGAAGGACTAAATTGGTATAAAGTTTTGATGAGGGACTAATTCCGAAATTCACTGAAACTTGAGGGACAAAAACATATTTAACCCTTAAAATTACAAAAATGTAACCACATTTTTTTCACGTTAAACTGACATAATCTTTACAATATAAAAAGTTGTTTTTGCATAAGTGGAGTATTTTTTTTAAACTGCAAGTACATAAATAGATACTATAGTACTATATCAAAACCCAATTCATCGTCACTCCTACTCACGAACCTTTTATGTCTACAAATCAACTCTTAATCCTCCATTTTTCAATTACAAATTCATAACAAGTGTTGTTCTTAAAAAGATTTTTTTTTTACGAGTGGAATGAATTTTCTTGTAACATTCTTTAATATGGGATCTCACTGTCATATATACATAATCAAATTTTCATATTATAATATAAAAATGAATAGGAATTTATGTTGATAGATTACCATCATATCAATATGTTTGGCTTATTAGACTTTACGCTTGCTCAAATAAAAAAAATATATATAAAAAAAAAAACATAGAGGCAAGCTTCCCACTTGACAAAAATATGTTGAAAAGAGATATAAATTAAAATAGTTTATTTAGATATTATAATAAGGCTAACCTAGGTTAGAAGGAGTAACCCTGGGTGCGTGTATAAAATAAAGTCTCATATATCCATTTAAAGTTGATAGGATAATGTTACTTAAGCTATAAAAGAGGCAACCACTTCTTGTGCAAATGAACCTTTGAAATAGAAATGAATTGAGTGTTTTGATATCCTTTGGTGTTTCTTTGTGAGAGAATTGCTTCCTCAGTTGAGATTTCCTAAGTGGTCTATCATTCTCTTGCCTTCTTGGTTTCAAAAAGTGTGTCAAGAAACCTTTCAAGACTTTTAGACAACCTTCCATCCCTTACCTTTTTCATCACCTAAGCTTGTCAAGAACCATCCAAAACACAACATAAAGTTTTTAGTCTTACACACACTCCACCAGCACCACCACTCAAGCCAAGTATCTCCAATAAACTACCACCAATCCTTGCCACCATTCATCGCTTTTGCTCTTGACATCATCATTTTTTTCCACCCAATTTTCATATAAAATTCACCAAACCTAGATCAATCTAACCCTTATCGCATCCACAACAAAACCATAAGATTAGATTACAAAAAATACCCTTAGTTTCTCTGAGATTTCCTTGAAGAAGCCCTCCAATACTAAACCTAATTCCTCAAGGTCCTAATCCTCTCATTGTTAAGGTCAATTGATACCATAACCTACGAAAACGAAGCAAGAAACAAACCAAGAATCCATGATCTTGAAAGTTTAGTATGTTTTGACATCTTAATTCATCTTGAAGCTTGAACAAAATTTCCTTGACAATATTTGAAAGTCTAACCATATCCCCACAAACTAAAGAAACCTAATTATAACTTTAGAAGAGAAATTCTAACTTAAAAGGAACTTTCTTAAGCTGTTGGCCAAAACAAATTTCCTAATCAAAGAAGAAAAAAATCTGAGATATTATCACATTTTTTTAACTTTAAATGCAACTATAACAATAGTTTATTCAAAGTAAACTAAATAAATCAATCCAAATCCTATCCTGTTCCAACCGATAATAAATTTGTAAGACAATTAGTTCAGGACCGATCAAGGCCGATGTTACATTAACAAGGTCAACTTGCAATCAATTCCAAGAGCCAAAGAACTTGATAGTCTCTTCCAGCAATCTTTTCTGATTTTTTAGATTATTAAGCAGTCAGATTTTCTTTCAAGTGAAATTGTAACATCCTAGCTGTATACCCTCCTCTATTGTTTTCTAATTGACCAAATCAATAAAATACAAATAAGTGAAAAATAAGAAAAAAGTCTAAGGAACGTATGTTATGCCATTTATTACATATTTAATGAAGGTGACTTAAAAAGTCCCTCATAAAGCACCAAAGACCTGCTTGAGCTTTATAACTCAAGTTACGTCCAACTAGGGATCTGCTTAAAGTCCCTCATAAAGAAACAAATTGATCTAACATCACCAAATAAATAAGGATCAGGTTTATTTTCATTTAGAAAAAAATACCAATAACACAACTACACAAATCACCATCAAAGACAACCAGATTAAGTCGAAGCAATTAATTTTCTGATTCACCTTTGCAACCTCTTCTAGCTACAAAGATGTGTTGAAAAGTTGGAATCAAAAAGTAGAAAAAAGAACTTGGGACAGCACTTCCTTTCAGTCGAAAAAAAAATGAAAGGAAGAAAAGGGGGGAAAAGATACGGAAGTTCTTAAATGCCCAGAGGGGAATTTAACAAAATAATAAAAGAATGTAAAGAACGATGAGGGAAACACATATCTTTTCATGGAACTGTAGAATGTTCCTTGAAGTCAGAAGTGGAAAACTAGAACTGTTACTTTATATTTGCTTGGAAGCTGAAACAGAGCCCACTAAAACACGCATGCGGGGCCAATTCTTGTGCACTACTTGCTCCGTAGCAAGGGGGAAAAGAAAAGGTCTTCTGAATCTAAATTAACAGAACAAATAAGCATAACTTTCGAATCCTCCATTGATTGATTCCTTATGACATTTCTTACAGAGATACAGGACAGATCAGAAGAACTGCATTACGGTTAGAATCTTGGAAGAATTATATGATTATAATTTATAACATTACATGAATAATATAGAGTAACCATATTATCTAATTTGCAGAACATATATAAAACTTATCAAAAATAAATTTATCTCTGAGCACCAAAAAATTTGATCCTTTCTCCTTTACCTATCGGGTTTTGACGAATTCTGCATCGGAAACAGCAGAGTTCTCGATTTGGCTAGCCTCGTCTTCGTCAATCGGAGCAGGCAGGTTGAGATCTATGAAGCTGTTTCCAAACTTTGCTGAAGTTGATGGAACTGTTGCGGGTGCTGACCCAGTAACATGGGTTCTCTTGTGTCCACCAAGTGCTTGACCCGAAGCGAAGACTCTGAAACAAACGGGGCACTCGTGGATTTTCTTCTCCACGCCACACGTCCCACCTTTCTTCCTGTGCTCAACTTCCGCTTCTTCACCGTCCACTTTCACGTTCACTTTGATCTTCTTGTGACTCGCTCGGTGTCCCCCCAAAGCTTGGTACGATCGAAACACCTTGTTGCACGTGTCGCATTTGTACCTTCCTCGTACTCGGTTCTTGCACAGTTTCATCGTCTCTTGGGATTCCTCGCTCTCCTCGAACGCTTCGTCTTCCTCCTCTTCTTCCTCCTCCTCCTCTTCCTCCTCCTCGTATTGATCTTCCACCTCCATGAATTGCGGTTGGTCCTTATGTCGCTTCCATTTGTCCCTGGAAAGCAGCATCAGACAAAACGCCACGTCTTCCTCGGTAGTTGCTTCGGAGACCGAGCTCGCAGGTTCGTGATCCACCCACGAATCTGTCTTACTCTTCTTCTTCATCAGGGCTTCATGTTCGGTTCCGAAAACTTGCTTCTTGATGCTGGGGGTGGTATAATTGTTAGTATCATTATTAAGATCATTATAATAATAATAATTGTTGCTATTAATATTATTATTATTATTGTTATTCCATGGCCTTTTGGATCTTTTACGAGTTGGGTTGCTCTTGGATGACTCGGACTCGCTCTCTCTGTCATGGACGATCGCGGAGCCAGTATCTGCAGCTGCGAACGAGAATTCGGGATCGACGAGGCGAATGCTTCGTTTGGGGTTCTCTCTGAGGCCGTAACAGAGACTCTTGTCACCGTCTTCGTCATCATCGGATGATGAAGATGAAGAAGAAGAAGCTGATTCGGCTTCGAAGCTGAGTTGGATGGTTCGCGGTGACGCTTCTTCGGGCTTCGAGAGAGGAAGGTTCATCATGTGAGAGCGCATGTGACCCCCCAAGGCTCTGCCATTGGAGAAGCTCCTGAAGCAAAGCTTGCACTTGTGCTTGTCCATGGCGAATCAACGGAACGGAGTTCAACACAGTATTCGCATTTTGGTGAATTCAATTGCGCTGCTCTGATTATTGCTGTTGTGTTGCGCTTTGAGAGAGAAAAGAGAGAAGGGAAGGGATGGAGTACCAAGTATGAAAGGAGTAGGTGACAAGCATTCCTCCACCGAGAGATATAAAAATGTAGAACAAATAATAAAAAGTCAAAAAAAGGAAGAGAAAATTAAAATGGGGGGTTTCTTTATTTCCCTTTTTACGGAAACCGTAAAAAGAATTAAAATTTGAATTTATTGAGGTTTAATTAAAGATGTGCATGCATCAAGAGAGAGAAAGAGAACATGTAACATGCCACACTTGCCCGTTTCTGTATTTATTCCCCACTCAATCTCCCTTTTCTTTTTATTCATTTTCAAACCCTTTTTTCCATTGTCCAACCTACCCTTTTGCACCATATCAAGAAACTTACCAAAACTCAACCACACGCTGTTCCTATAATAGAAAATGACATTTTCTGATTTTCTGATTTTCTTCCCATCAATTTTTTTTTTCTGTTTCTTATATTGAAAGAGCCTTTTCGGTTTTCAGTTTCTTTACGTTCAATAATGAAAGTCAATGAATTTAATATATATCATTCAATAACAATGCACAAAAATTATATTATTTATTATAATTCATTAATTTTAATAATTGACTGCTTTAATACCGGTCAATGTATGAATTACATATTTTTAAATGAAATATAACGAAGGGTATTCTCGAAATTTAACAGAGATCTCTGTTTCAAGAACGAAGCTGAATAAAATTGCAAGAGGACCTTCTTTTCTTTAATGACAGAAACAAAACGACCTCGTTCAGTTTCCAACGTCACTGAACTGAAGGATAAACTACAACCGTCGAAAGGAAGAGTTACACGTAACTCACATCACCCACGTGTCATTTTAATACCAAATGGATCTCGCAAATACTAGTTTATGATAATGTTATTTGCAACTTAATTAATTAATTTATTATTATTATTATTATTATTATTATTATTATTATTATTATTATTATTATTATTATTATTATTATTATTATTATTATTATTATTATTATTATTATTATTATTATTATTATTATTATGAATAAGAAGTTTTGATTGTGTTGGTTATGTGTAGATAGATAATCTGAGATCCAATTGTGAGCAATGGTAGGTTTAGCTTGCGGATGATCTTTGATTTAGTTTCAAATAGTATTTAAGTATCCCAAATGAATGAATATATGTTTATTTTGTGTGTTCTTGAGAATTTGAATGTTGTGGTGTTGAGATCGATTATGGTTTCCTTCAATTTTGGATCTTTTTGTTGAACAAGAGTGTGATGGGAATGAAGGGTGAGAAATGGGTAAGAAACTAACTGTCCTTCCTTTGAGAAGGGGGGGGTATTCAAATTCCACGAGAAGTAAATGCCGTTTTGTTAGGGGTTGGTAGACCAAGTCCCACTACTAACTCTCATTGCCACTGCCCCCATACATACACATACATACTCCAGCTTTCCTTTATTTTCTTCTTTTCCTTTTCATTTCTTCAAAACAATATGCAACTTATGACATGCCATGTCTATCAAATTCATTTGGCTTAAATCTCTACTTTCTTTATAATATAATTCTCTACATCTGTCTTTTAATCTTTATAAAATTTTAATTATATATTTAATTTTCCAACTTCTAAAATTAAATAACTTTAATATATTATCCACTTGTTAACAAAATAAAATCAAATATTTATTACAATTACATGCATTCAAGTTTGTTCTTAAATTTCGCTATTACTTATGTAGATCAGGAATTAATTCTATTATCGCTTATATACATTTAATATTTTCAATTAAAAATTAAATAACATATTAATTTTGGATTAAATTGCTTAATTTAACATCGCTATGAAATCAAATCTATATTTAAAATTAAATGTGTATAAATATATATTTATACACTATATGAGAAAGAATGGATTTAATTCAATTATTTTATTTTTCATAATATATCGGCAATGGACGCCGATGCAAATGAGGTGTGAAAATTCATATTTCATGTATATCCATGAAAGACTAGGAATAAAAAGGTCAAATGAGAGGGAATTCGGTATTATTGTCTTCCATTGACCAATTTCTAAAGTACTATATAATAACAGTAAAGTAGAAGTCAAAGTCCTTGTGACATGTGGTTGGAAAGGTAATATCAAGTTATTAGTAGTGAGGAGTTTCGTAAGTTTAAATTTCGTGATTTTCTTGAATACAATTAAACTGTAAAATGATAAAAATAAAAAAGAAAATCACATTTATGAAGATTACAATATTGGTCTAGTGTCTAGCGTTTTAAACTAATATTTTATATAATATAAATAATCTTAATAATATCAATATGTGTGTGTGTGTGATAACATAATTTATTTGTTATATATATATATATATATATATATATATATATATATATATATATATATATTAGAATTAGTTTTGAATATTAGTTTTTTTTGAAAATTTTAAATTAATTTAATTTTTTAAATCTGTAAATGTATGAATTTAATCATTTTAACTAAATTTTATTAAGTTTATTTGACCTTTCAAACACATTTTATTGTAGTATTTTAATTTGTTTATATCGTTTGATATATGTTCGCTTCTATATTATCTTAGAAACATATTTAAAATGTCAATTAATTCCAAATTTTAGTGTAAAAGTTGAAGAATAAAAAATATATTTAATCTTATATATTATTATAATCTATATGTTAAGGACCTAAAAATTTTATATATTATTATAATATATATGTTAAGGACCTAAAAATTCTATAACTGTATGTTATACACAGTCGATTTGATAATTACCTATTTACAAATACTCATTCATACTCTCTTATTAGACGAATTGATAGAAACATATACAGTCTTTTATTTATGTTTATGTTTTTTTTTAATTAATAAGTTTTGAATATTAATTTATTTAAAAATACTTTAAATTGATTTCTTGAATTATTTTAAAGGCATTAGCTTTAGTTTGGTGATACTAAGTTTTGAACCATTTTTTTATTGGCCGTTTTGGACGACGTAACATTATTAGAACATTCATATCTTGAAATTTGTCTATTACTATCTTTATTGTTTAATTTATTAATTTATATTTTCATAAATCTATATTCGTCTAATCCTATAAAGCACTTCCAGTGGGCTTATATTTATAATACACAACATCTGGTTCTTTTATGGTCTAAATTTATGAGATGAAAATACGAGTATTTTACAATTCACAGTTATTAATAACTCTATAATTATATTGATTATTATTATTAATGTTCTTATTAAATTTGACTGAACAATTTCTAAAGTGAGTTGACCTGATTATTAATGTGGGATTAAACTCCAAATCATTAAGAGAAAAAATTCACCTACAAAAACTCTCACACTAAAGTTCATCTGAATTTGTGGACAAATATCTGAGTAAAAATGATTATTAGATGAATTGTATTCTTGTAATAAATAAATTCTACTATCATGAATGAATTATATTTATATCACATAAAACATTATCATGTTCTCATAAAAATTATATTTACTTTATTCAAGGATAATTACATGGATCATATTTATTGAATCCTTTTACATCCTAGGCCTACATGAGCTTTACCAATTTATATCATTATATTATAATAATATAGATGATAGGTACAATATATATATATATATATATATATATATATATATATATATATATATATATATATATATATATATATTAACAATAAGATAAATAAATAGGTTAAATTATATTTTTCTTCCCATTTTTGTAAGAAAATATCGATTTGATCTTTCTTTTTATTTATCTCAATTTAATCCCTATTTTTGTAAATTTAATGTAATCAAGTTTTTCCGTTAGTATTGTAATAACAACGTTAAAGAGATGTTATGTGTTAGTTTGTAGTTTTTTATTTTTTGAAAAAGAAATTTATGATGTTTTTGTTTCTAAAAGAAATAAAAAGTTGTTACGTGTCGAGCTGACGACGTGCCACGTGAAAGTGATAGTGTGATGTGCAGTGGCAGTGTCACATGTCATTGTGACACTAGGTATCATTTCCTCATTTTCAATTTAGTCCCAATATTTTTATTTTGTTTCAATTTAGTACAATTTTTGTAAAAATTACAATTTCACCTCTCTCCAAATTGAAACAAAAATTAATTTTTATTTAAATATTATACAAATATTTTTATTAAATTTGATATTTTTATTATATATTTTTAACAAAACTTAGTTTATTTAAATTTTTATTTCACATTCAACTTTATTTAAAATTGTTTTTAAATTTAAAATTTATATGTATTAAATTGTTACATAATTTGTTTAAAGTTATTTTAAAATTTTACATTTCAATTTAAATAATTTTTGCTTTTACACCAACTCAAACATTTGTATAGAAATTATTGAATTTAGATAATTTTTATTTTTACACCAATTCAAACATTTGTATATAAATTATTTAACCTTACACATTTTAAAAATATAATAATTTGAAATATAAATTCAAATAAGAAAACAATATTAAAGATTGATGTAATAAAATATCAATACAATTATTTGATTTTTTTTTCTATTAACATTATTTTCTATTAACAACTTTAAAACAATTTTAAATAAAGTTCAATGTAAAATATAAATATAAATAAACTTAGTCTTGTTAAAAACATTTAATAAAAATATCAATTTTAATAAAAATATTTGTATACCATTTATATAAAAATTAAATTTGATTTCAATTTGGAGAGGAACAAATTTGTTCAATTTGCAAAAATTGAGATTAAATTGAGGCAAAATAAAATACATGGACCAAATAGTTGAGAACTAGGAAATGACACGTGAGGTAACAGTGACATGTGGTACTGCCATATCACACGGTCATTGTCACGTGACACGACGTCAACTTGACACGTGGCAAACTTTTAATTAAAAAAAGTAAAAAAAAATAAAAAAAATGAAAAAAAAAACTATAAACTAACAAATGACAGCTTTTTAACGTCGTTAGTTCAGTACTAATGAAGATGACTTTATTGTATCAAAATTTTCAAAATAGGAACCAAATTGAGACAAATAAAAAAAAATGAACTAAAATGATATTTTTCTATGAAAATGGAAACCAAAGACATAATTTAACTTAAATAAATACTAAAATTTAAATTTTGTATTTATTATAATTCTTTTAATTTATATATTATGAACAAGAATTACGTCATTATTATAGTAAAGAAAACATTATCTAAACTTATATTGTAAAACAACGTCTCTTTATTCATTACAAATGTAATTAATTAATATGTTATCGAATATTTTTAAATTGAATTTATATAAAGTATTTATTATAATTAACTGAATTTGTGCACCGCCCAAATTTAAAATACAATATATTACAAAGTAGACTTGATATTTTTACCGATGATACAAATTTAAATTTACAATGGAATGCTTTAACAATATTTAGTACTTTTAATTTTCATATTAAGATAATTAAAAATAATTTTTATTGATCCGATCCCACGATCAGATAATATCATTATAGTCAATCATTGTATCTGAGGTAGTGTTTACTTTAAAATCTGGAGTTTTGTCATTGTTTTGTCCTTAAAATACACTTCAAAGAGTTTAAAGAAAAAGAGAAATTTAACTTTTCTTTACCTCGACTGTTAAACGATATAGGACTATTGGGTGTATGAAAACATTTATAATACTAAAATATTATATATACATATATATATATATATATATATATATAATAATAATAATAATAATAATAATAATAATAATATATATTCTCA